>Ga0193951_1000352_pt1 | contig 21470 bp, 18 predicted proteins | sample BB_2_MG_FD_140370 | JGI IMG/M metagenome (GOLD analysis project Ga0193951, IMG submission 140370) | Microbial mat bacterial communities from the Broadkill River, Lewes, Delaware, United States - BB_2_MG | ecosystem: Environmental > Aquatic > Freshwater > River > Microbial mats | place: USA...
ACGTAATAATATTACATAACGTTAAATAAAGAGAGATTATGATAATGAAAAATCAAAACACTTTACAAGATACACAATCAGTAGAAGCAACAACTTTTGATTATGATAATAGCGATTTACCTCGTGATTTTGACATAAGAATTGAAGTAGCCGAACAACGTGAAGTTTTAGAAAACCTATAATATTGACGACTTACATTCTAATATTTATGTGAAAATGCCATAAATATTAGAATGGTGTCACTGATATAAAAATAAAGGTGCTGTGTAATATAAGTACCTAATCAAGTATACACTGATATTATAAAATGGCAGTAGGTCATGTTTACTAATACCTTATTGCAGATATAGTTAACAGTAAAAGTCTCTACATAATACGCCTGAAGTAAATCGACTTTGATACACTTATGACTTATGAACAGCAAGCATAACGAAACTAGTTTTTAAAATAATCCCAAGCTATTTTACTAATATCTGCAATTATTTTTTTATTAACCTCGCTTGTTTCTGTCGAGTTACTGACTAAAATCCCGATATAAAAATGTCGACCATCAGGCAAAAAAACTATGCCAATATCATTATCGGCCCCCGTTAATCCCAATTTATTGCTACCAGAGCTACCGGTTTTATGCGCAACAATCGTACCTTTAGGTAATGAACCTTTAATTTTATCTTTACCGGTAGCTGAGCTTTTCATGGTATCCCATAAGAATTGATGACTGCCTTGAGAAAGTAAATTATCTTTATTCTCATAAAATAACTTTAATAAAGTAATAGCTGCATTAGCCGTTGTCCAATTCTCATACATTCGGTTCCAAACTAATTGCTGTGTTATTTCATCATATTCAATAGCAACATCCATTATGCCTTGCTGATGTATATACGCTTCCACAACCTTCGTACCACCAACCATATTAAATAATATATCGCAGCCTACGTTGTCACTATAAGCGACTGTATATTTTAATACTTCAGCTAAGGATAAATTAGTACCATTGGGATATTTTTTACGAATCGGGCTCCATAAATTATTATCTAAATCTTTTTGGCTAATACTTACTCTATCCGATAGGCTTAAGTTTTTTTTATCCACTTGATCTAACACTGCTAAAGCAAGGTGATATTTGAAAACACTCTGCATTGGTAGCTTCTTATTACCATTTATTGAAATATATTCACTGCCATCCCCTGCCAAAATCGACACACCAACTGTTGCATTTTTAGCTGCTAGTAATGAATTTATTTGATGTTTCAAAGACTCACTTTGTTTGCTATATGAGTGAAACGAACATAAAAAAACGATAATGAGTAATAGTAGTTTATAATTCATAGGTTATCTTACGTGCTAATATTTATGTTTAAAGAATGCGTGAACAGCTATCGTTATGCAAATATTTTACATGATTTATTCTATTTTTAGCGCTAACACCATTAATTGGGCATCATCACCGTAACTTGGACAAATAATCTTACTAGGGGTATAAACAAAACCAAATTTTCCCCAGAACATATTCGAGTTTTGCACTGAAACAAGTGATATTTTTGAAAAATGTTGACATTTGGCATAAACAATTAAGTTTTCAATTAATTGTTTAGCGATCTTTTTTCCTTGTGCCGCATTCGCCAAAGCCAAGTCATGGAGAAATAAAGTTGAACTATTAATTACTTGCGTTTTTTCATATAACTTAGGTGGCACTTCGCTCTCCCATGGGTGAGCAAGTAAATAGCCTAATATTTTATCTTCATCATCTACATAGACTGCACATGTTTCAGGCGAAGCCAGCCACTTACTTTTTAGGATACTTGCGTCTTCAGGCAAAATATCTGTGTATGCCTCCGCCTGAATTTTCATAATTGCATCCCACGAATTTTCGGTTATTGCACTAATAGGCATTCTCACCACTTCCTTGCCACATACGTCCCAATAGAGACTAATAAACTGTTTGCTACTATGAGTAGCACAGAGAAATTGAGTAAACTATTTTAGCTGTTTAACCTATTAAGTTTACCTCGCACCACTAATTTAATGGCCTTATATCATAAAATTCTACGCATAAGTGACATAGAAAAAATATACCGTAATCACAGCGCTCATAAATATCACGAACCACCTAACATACTGCTGATTTAACTTCATCGAAATATGAGCCGAATAATATCCGCCTAATAAAGTACCAACGAGAACAATACAGCCTTCTAACCACGCAATAGAGTCGCTCAAAACAAATAATAATATGGCAGCAATCGATACAGCAGAAGAAACAACTAACTTTAAACCATTCATTACATTAATGTTTTTATGACCAGATAAAGTCAAATAACTTAAGACAACAATACCTAATCCGGCATTAAAGAATCCGCCATAGACACAAACACTGAGTAATGATAAAGAAAGAAAAATAGATTTAAACTGTAATGCATATTTATTTTTTTCTGAGTAAGACTGCAATAATGTATTAGCTCTCCCACCAAATATAAATAACAAGGTTGCAAATAAAAGTAACCAAGGAATAACCTTTTCAAATGATGCTTCAGGGGTTTTTAACAATAAAAATGCACCAAGAGATCCCCCTAATAGGCTAAATAAAATCGTGAGCAACATTTCTTTTTTGTGCTCTTTTAATTTGTGCCTAAAAGCATAAGCTCCACTAAAATATCCGGCACACGAAGAAAAGGTATTAGTAGCATTAGCCATAAGTGGTGGCACGCCAACAAAAACGAGAGCAGGAAAAGTAATAAAACTTCCCCCTCCCGCAATAGAGTTTAAAACCCCACCAATTAGCCCTGCTATAAAAAGAAAAATAACATCAATCAACAAAATAGTACTCCAGGCTAATTTAAAACCTAACACCTCATTAAAAGGGTAATAATAGTGAATTAAATATATAACAAAGTGAAACCTAGCCCACTGTTTGAGCTTGATTTCAAGTAAGTGAAAACAATAAAGCTATTGTACTCTACAATAGAAACTTTAATGCAAAGTAATACGAGTAAATTAAAATCTCTCTCGTATAGTCATATCACGCTTTAACTGTAGCGTTAAGCAAATCTGACAAGCGTTATTTACAACGCCTACTATAACCACGGTAAGTTCCACGCTGCTCCCTTCATTACCTTAACCAAGAAATATAAATGTACGACTTAGCAGCTGATGAATTAGCGTAAATCAATTACACCCTTTTAATTAACCGTATTAATTTAGGCCTCGCTTTAGGTCTTGGAGTATCGTCATGAAAATTTTGTCTGCCCCTGTTATTGTGACTGCTATTACCATTGTCTGCATTGGTTTAGCTGTTGCTTATAACGGAGAAAAGATTGATCAACTACAAGCAGCTCGGAAACCTACGACAATTAAGGCAAGCATCCCCACAGTATCGGTTATTCAAGCACTAACCAATACTTATCAGGCCTATGTAAGTAGTCATGGTGAAACGAAAGCCCATTGGGATCTAACATTAAAATCAGAAGTTGAAGGTGAAGTAACCACTATTAATGCCCCTTTTGAAACAGGTAGTATGGTCACGAAAGACAGTGTTTTAGCTAATATAGATAACACTGACTATTTTAGGCATAAATTAAGCTCGGTTATATGCCATTATTCTCCTCACTGACTAAGCTCTATCGGATATCTGCAGACTCAATTATTTATCTATTTATTCCATTTGTTGTTGTTTTGTAAAAAAATTTCAAGGTATAATATTAATAACAACCATTATCATTAACATTAATGCCGTATTTGGAGTTCACCTTTTATGACCACTCGTTTTTTAAAAGCGCGATTAGCTTGTGCTGTTACCTTTGCTATTTCAGGCGTTGCAATGAACGCCAGTGCTAACGATACAGAAAGTTCAAGTAATACGCGTCAAATAGAGAAAATCATTGTAAAAGGTCAAAAAATAGATAGAACTCTACAAGAAACCCCTACTAGTGTTGCTGTTATTACTGGTCAAACAATTGAACAAGAAAACCTAAACGACTTCTACGATGTTATCGCACGCACTCCTAATGCTTCTGGTACTGATGGCACTGGCTTTAACATTCGTGGTATTGATGCTTTTGGTGTAACTGATGGCGGCACTGGTGGACTTGCTAGTGTGTATGTTGATGGTGCTCCTTTGCCTTATCGCGTAATGCAACAAGGCGGCTTTTCAACTTGGGATATTAGCCAAGTTGAAATATTTCGCGGACCACAGTCTACTTTACAAGGTCGTAATTCACTCGCTGGTGCTGTTGTGATGAAAACCCGTGATGCAGTACAAGAGTATGACTTTAAGGCTCGTATTGGTGTAGGTGAATACGGTACACAAGAAGCGGCAGTGGCTTTTGGAGGCGGTATAATTGAAGACGAATTAGCATTTCGTGTTAGTGCAGAAAAACGTGATTTTGACGGTTATAACACTAACGTAGCCACAGGTGAAGAATCAGATTTTGATAACAACAAGTCTTACCGAGTAAAGTTGCGCTTTACACCATCTGCTTTTCCTGATTTTGAGGCTCAGCTAAGTTTTCTTCACACTGAAAACGAAAAGGGTGCTGATTGGGTTATGGTTGAAAGTGGTGATGATCAATACCCTATTAATAATATTTATGATGATCGTTATGTTTATTTAGATTCACCAACCTTTGAATATATCGACTCTGATTTATATGTTTTAAACTTGAATTATGATATTTCTGATGAATGGTTTTTCACCTCTATATCGACCTATTCTGATGCTGAATATGGTTACGAATGGGATGGCGATGCTAGTATACAGCAACCTCAATCTATACTGACTGATACCCGTACGGATGAAACTACAACACAAGAATTTCGCTTAATTTACGAAGGTGACAAGCTATCAGGGTTGATTGGTTTTTATTATTCAGATTTAGATGTTTTTGATAGTAGTGGTGGTGAGCGCGGCTTAACATTTGAACAACTTGGTGTACGTAGCTTACTTACCGCGCCTGCCGAATATGGTGGCTTGGCTTTACCTGATACTTTAGCTGATCAAGTACTACAATTTTATAGCGCCGCTGATCCTGTTTATATTGGTCAATTCTCTGACTTCACACAAAAAGTTGAAACTAAAGCACTTTTCGCTGATTTCACCTATAGAATAAACGAATCTTGGAATATATTCGCAGGTTTTCGTTATGATAAAGAAGAGCAAAAAAATGGTACTGCTGCTGATATCTATATTACCGAAAGAACACAAAATGCCTTACCTCAACCTGATGACTTTGCGGCAGATCCGGTACTTGCTCAGTTAATAACAGGTATAAACCAACAGCTTTATGCTATGGCTGATGGGGCCTCTGGTGATGAACCTATTGAAGATGCAAGCTTTGATGCATGGTTACCCAAACTAGGTGCGACATATCGTTTCAACCAAGATATTTCAACCAGCCTTACTGTTCAAAAAGGCTACCGCTCTGGCGGTGTAGGTACAAACATCGCCCAAGCAACTGTTTTTACTTATGATCCTGAATATACATGGAACTACGAATTAGCGTTTCGCTCGGTGTGGCTTGATAACAAGTTAGTGATTAATGCCAATATTTTTTACCTTGATTGGACAGATCAACAAGTCTCTGTATTTTTATCGGGTAATCAATATGACCGTGAAATACATAATGTCGGTGAGTCACATGTGCAAGGTTTCGAAACAGAGATCAGTTATCAGCTAACTTCTTCTGTTAATCTTTATGGTGGCATCGGATATTCTAAAACAGAGTTTGATGAGTTTAGCGCTAGCTTCAACGGTGAAGAACAAGATTACAGTGGCTTTTCTTTTGAAGGTGCTCCTGAATGGACAGCCTTATTTGGTGTCGATTACTCAAATCAAAAAGGTTTTATTGCGAATATTAATGCTAGCTATACCGGTACATCACAACGACTAGCGACAAGTTTAGAACCACGTAATGACGCTCACTTATTAGTAAACACACGTATTGGCTACCAGTGGCAAAACTATGGTGTATATGCCTTAGTTGATAATTTGCTAGACGCCGAATATGTGGCTCTTGCGCCTGCCGGTTTTGACAATCAAACCCTAAGTTCACCACGCACATTAAGCGTACGTTTTGAAGCTGAGTTCTAACTTACCGCCAGTGTGGCTAACTAACGTTAGTCACACATTGAGAGCAAATAAAAAATGAAGACAAAAAGAACATTCTCGGCGACTAAACGCCGGCATTTAATGGCTTGTATATTAGCGCTTATTACCGCCATAGTTATGATTCCGGGTATGACGACTTATCTGCCATTTGCGATGGAAGAAAGGATACTTATACCTATTATGCTATTTCCTCTTATTTGGGCAGGCTTATTTATTTATGCCTATATGGCTGAAAAAGCATGGCACCCTTTTGTTGTCATGTTAGTGATTTTATTTAGTCATGCAGGTTTGAGTTATATGGCATTATCAGGGGCACAAACATGAAATCAGTTACATTAAAAAAGCTATTTTTATTGCATAGTTGGGTTGGTATTGTTACTGCTATCTTGTTGTTTATTGTTTGCTTTACCGGCGCTTTAGCTGTGCTAAGCCGACCAGAATTAAAAATTTGGGCTAACCCTGAATTACATCAACTCAGTACAATCCCAAGTGAAAAAGTTACTGAGCTTATTAACAAATATCATCAAAAAGTACCTGAAGCTTTTGGTGAAAATATTCATGTATATTTGCCCACAGGACATAACACTCACTTACTCACGTTATTATTTGAATCGCATGACGGGGATGAAAACTATACTGAGGAAGCAGCATATGCCTATCAATTTGATCCTCGAAATTTTGAACTAGTAAAAGAATATTATGGTACAGCAGCCTATTTTTACGAACATCGTAAAACAGACGCACCTTCATTTATTGGCCACTTTCATGCCGATTTACATCTAGGTCGCCCTATCGGGCTAATACTAACAGGCTTTTTAGGCTTAACATTATTAGTCTCCACCATAACCGGCTTATTTATTCATCGCCAGTTAATTAAAGAGTTATTTACTTTCCGGCGTAAAAAGGAACTCAATGTTGTTGTCAGCGACGCACACAAAATTATGGGCATTTGGGGTAGCTTATTTCACGGCATTATAGGACTTAGTGGTGCCTTTTTAGGATTAGCGACAATTATATTGTTACCTGCCGCTGCTTTTGTAAGTTTTGGTGGTGATCAAGCTAAATTGGTTGAGCGATTTACAGCTATGCCAGAGCCCATTATCTCTCATAATTATCAAGCAACAGATATCAATGCTATTTTAATTGACGCACAAACTCGCTACCCAAAGGCCAAAATTGTTGATTTAACGGTTATGGCGCATAACGATACGAATGCAGAAGTTTATCTACGTTTACTTGGCGGTGATGCTGTAGCGTCACAATTGTTGCAATATCATGGTAATGGTGAATTTAGTAAATCGATGAGTAGTTTAGGCGATATTCCTGGCCCTGCTATCAAGGTGCTCACCTTATTATTTCCACTACATTTTGGTAATTTCGCTGGCATTTTTGTTAAATGTATTTGGGCTTTACTTGGCTTAACAACCGCACTATTGCCATTGTCAGGCATGATGATGTGGTTAGCAAAGCGTAGCCGAGGTAGTAATCCAACATTATCTGAACTCGCTTATCAACGCTGGAATAGGGCTATTATTGGTAGTTGTGGTGGTTTAGTATTAGCAAGCGCTATTCTATTTCCTGCTCAAGTTTTACTTAACAACTTAGTTGCGGTAGAGCTACATAACCAGTATTTTGGCCCACTTTTCTTCTATTCCTGGCTAGCTTGGTTTTTATTAGCTATATTTCCGCTTAATTATCATCGTTACTTACAAGTGACTCTGTTAGTGACAGGGGTTTCATGTATGGCAGTTTTACCATTAAATGTTGTACTGTCATCAAGTCATGCTTTTATGGCAAATAATTTATTAGTAACTGTGGTTGATATAAGCTTTTTCATGATAGGTCTATTTGGTGTTTATGCAACTAAACGCATAAATGTTAAGCGCTTGGCCTTAGTAGAACCAGCTGTGCATCAAGAGGTGAGCGTATGATATTTATTTACCTAACCTTAGCTTGCATACTATTAATTATAAGTAGTTTATTACTAAGAAAAGCAAGCACGACAAGTTGTTGGTTAAGCTTGGTAATATTTATAGCGGCTTCAATATGCTTTATTGCCGTTTATGGCAGTATTGGTGGGGTTTTTGTCGCTATCTCTGGCGGCTTGTTAACTAATTTATTTGTTGCTTTTATATTTGGTAAAACAATAAATAAATAATATAACGACAACCGTTAATTTGCATTGAGCATATAACTTTTACGGTTATACCCGCTTTTCTCGTTATTGGTTCTCACTGCTGACTTTGCTTTATTAGATAATTAGGGGATGTATTACCTCCCCTTTCATTCTACTTTTTAACTTACATTCCTGTTGTTAACATATTATACCAATCTCACTAACTATGTGATCATTCCTACTTGCTAAAATCACCAACGACATCGTTATTTATTTAATAATTAGAACAACGAGTTATTGAAATAAATACCTTGTATTTGGCCATTTTTTTCTACGTATAAAATTGTTCACTTAATTAATGAAACTGGTATGAAAACTTAATGTTATTATTAGGTTGCCTCTATTTGACGTGCAATAAAAAACCCCAGTGTTTTTCAACAATGAGGTTTAAGTATTCATCTAACATGCTTAGAAAACGCAGGTAGAACCTTCAAATTCAAGGCAGAAGTACGGAGCCTATGACTATAGGTGAGTACCTTCAACGCCGAAATTGATTGTTATAACCCGTTTACAACAATGTTATTCCCACTCAATAGTAGCAGGCGGTTTACCTGAAATATCGTAAACAACGCGCGAAATACCATCAATTTCATTGATGATTCGATTAGACACTAGACCTAAGAAGTCGTACGGTAAGTGTGACCAACGAGCCGTCATAAAGTCAATTGTTTCAACACAACGTAAGCTTACTACCCAATCATATTTACGAGCATCGCCCATGACACCAACGGAACGAACAGGTAAAAACACGGTGAATGCTTGGCTTACTTTAGTATATAAATCATGTTTGTGTAATTCTTCAATGAAGATAGCATCAGCACGACGTAGTAAGTCTGCATATTCTTTTTTCACTTCACCTAAAATACGAACACCTAGTCCTGGGCCTGGGAACGGATGACGGTAAAGCATGTCGTATGGCAAGCCTAGTTCAAGACCAATTTTACGTACTTCATCTTTAAATAATTCACGTAATGGCTCAACTAAACCTAACTTCATATAGTCAGGTAAGCCGCCAACGTTATGATGAGACTTAATAACATGTGCCTTACCTGTTGCTGATGCTGCAGATTCGATAACATCAGGGTAAATAGTGCCTTGTGCTAACCATTTTGCATTCTCAAGCTTGTTAGACTCTTCTTCGAATACATCGATAAATACATTACCGATAATTTTACGTTTAGCTTCTGGTTCACTTTCACCAGCCAAACGCTCAAGGAAGCGATCTTCAGCATCAATTTTAATAATATTCAAACCAAAATGATCACCAAACATATCCATAACTTGTTGACCTTCGTTTAAACGAAGTAAACCATTATCAACAAAGACACATGTTAGCTTTTTACCAATAGCACGATGTAATAACATTGCGACTACTGATGAATCTACACCACCAGATAAACCAAGAATAACTTCATCATCACCAATTTGTGCTTTCATTTTAGCTATAGCATCATCGATGATTGTCGCTGGTGTCCATAACTTTTCACACTGACAAATTTCAACAACAAAGTTTTCTAGAATACGTAAACCTTGTTTAGTGTGAGTAACTTCTGGATGAAATTGCACACCATAGAATTTTTTCTCTTCATGTGCCATGGCTCCAAAAGCACAACTTGGTGTTTGGCCAACAGTAACAAAACCTTCAGGAATACTGGCAACTTTATCACCATGACTCATCCAAACATCAAGTAAACCATTACCGTTTTCACCCACGTTGTCCTCAACATTATTAAATAATGCTGAGCTTGCAATTAACTCAACTGATGCATAACCAAATTCTTTATGGTCAGAGCTCTCAACACTACCACCTAGCTGTTCAGCCATGGTTTGCATACCGTAACAAATACCTAATACGGGTACATTAGCATTAAACACATATTCAGGAGCACGTGGTGAGTTAGCTTCCGTAACTGATTCTGGACCACCAGCAAGAATGATACCTGTTGGATTAAAGTCTTTAATTTGCGCTTCAGTCACGTCCCATGACCAAAGTTCACAGTAAACGCCAATTTCACGTACACGACGTGCAATAAGCTGCGTATATTGTGAACCAAAATCTAAAATCAGTATGCGGTGATCATGAATGTCTTTACTCATGTTTGTTTTCCTACTTTTACGTTCTAAATGAACGGTGTAAATTAAAGAAAAAGGCTGAGCACCCTACTTAAGGGTTATTGCTCAGCCTGTTGGAATTTTTTAGTTTTTCAATAAAGAAATAATCAAGAATGTTTTAGTTCTAAGCTAGTTAGCGTTAGAGCAAAGAAGAAGCACGGAGTTGACTTTAGTCAATGAGTACTTCTGATACCGCTATCACGCTAAATAGCACAGAAATGAAATATTCGACTAGCCCATTCTATAGTTAGGCGCTTCTTTTGTGATAGTTACATCATGTACGTGCGACTCGCCCATACCTGCTGATGTTATTTTCATAAACTCAGGCTTAGTTCGCATCACTTCAATCGTTTCACTACCCGTTAAGCCCATAGATGAACGTAAGCCACCCATTTGCTGATGAATAATAGCAGCCACAGGACCTTTATAAGCAACACGGCCCTCAATACCTTCGGGTACTAATTTGTCTGCTTCACCATCGGACTTCTGGAAGTAACGATCACTTGAACCTTCTTTTTGATCCATAGCACCTAGTGAACCCATACCACGATATGATTTATAATAGCGGCCTTGATAAAGCTCAACTTCACCTGGTGCTTCTTCTGTACCAGCTAATAAGCTACCAACCATAACGCAATGTGCGCCAGCAACAAGTGCTTTAGCAATATCACCTGAAAAACGAATGCCACCATCAGCAATAACAGGAATATCTGTGCCTTTTAAAGCTTCAACTGCATTTGATATCGCGGTTAATTGTGGAACACCAACACCCGTTACAATACGCGTTGTACAAATTGAACCTGGGCCAATACCGACTTTAACTGCATCTACACCTACATCGGCTAGGGCTTTTGCGCCAGCACCTGTAGCAACGTTACCTGCAACTATTTGCAAGTCTGGGTATTTATCACGAGTTTCTTTTACTCGGTCTAAAACACCTTGAGAGTGACCATGTGAAGTATCAATTAATAGTACATCAACACCGGCAGCAACTAAGGCATCAATACGTTCATCAGTACCTGCACCAACGCCAACAGCAGCACCCACACGTAAACGACCAAGTTCATCTTTACAAGCATTTGGTTTGTTTTCAGCTTTTTGATAATCTTTTGCGGTGATAAGGCCAACTAATTTAAACGCATCGTCAACCACTAATATTTTTTCAATACGGTTGCTATGCATTAAGCCTAAAATTTCTTTTCGGGCTGCGCCTTCTTTTACTGTTACTAAGTTTTCTTTAGCCGTCATCAATGAAGATACTGACTTTGTTAAATCAGTTTCGAAACGCAAATCACGGCCAGTGATAATACCCACTAAATTATTCTGATTATCAACAACAGGAAAGCCTGAAAATCCTAGATCATCGGCTTTATGCATGACTTCTTCAATGGTAAAATCAGTACTTACTGTGACAGGATCTGACACTATACCACTTTCATATTTTTTAACTTTAGAAACATTACGCGCTTGTTCTGCTATGGTCATATTTTTATGAATAAAACCTAAACCACCTTCTTGTGCTAAAGTGATTGCTAAGCGCGCTTCCGTTACTGTATCCATAGACGCAGATACAATAGGTACGTTCAAATTAATCTTTCGTGTTAAACGAGTTTGTAGGTTAGCTGTGTGGGGTAGTACTTTAGAGTGAGCCGGTACTAACAAAACATCATCAAAAGTTAATGCTTCTTGGGCAATTCGTAACATCGCAATATCACCAGAGTTAAGGGGAAAGGAGACACTAAATATTTAAAAGTTAGTATCTAATATTGCGGCAGAATTTTAACTCTTTTCTTTGTTTAGGTAAACATAAATTTACCTTTGAACCATTATTATTTTATGCAATAAAAGAAAAAAAATGCCCTAAATAAATTCCATCGAGATATACTGTCACTCAAACCAGTTCTACACTATTAGCAATTAATTAGTTATGCCAGCACAACATATCCTTCAAGTCAGTGAACTCACACGCAAAGTACGTTTTATTCTAGAAAGTGAATTAAATACCGTGTGGTTAACTGGGGAAATATCTAATTTTGTCGCCGCTAGCTCTGGTCACTGGTATTTATCATTAAAAGATAATAAATCACAAGTCCGTTGTGCTATGTTTAAAGGCAACAACCAAAGAGTTCGCCTTGCTAACAATGCCAAGCCACGCAATGGACAACAAGTGTTAGTGCGTGCCAAAGTTTCTTTGTACGAACCTAGAGGTGACTTTCAGCTTATTATTGAACAGCTTGATGATGCCGGTGAAGGTTTATTACGCCAACAATATGAACAATTAAAAAATAAGTTAAATGCCCTTGGCATATTCTCTCAAGCCCATAAGCAACAAATTCCAACGACTATTCAACGGGTTGGTATTGTTACCTCCCCCACAGGAGCTGCGGTAAAAGATATTCTTACCGTATTGAAACGCCGTAACCCAAATATTCAAGTGACAATATATCCCGCGTTAGTACAAGGGCAATATGCCAGTAATGATATTTGCCACGCAATTGCACAAGCAAATAGTCGACAAGAGTGCGATGTACTTATTGTTGGGCGCGGAGGTGGATCGTTAGAAGATCTTTGGCCTTTCAATGAAGAAATAGTGGTACAAGCTATTTATGATTCCGTAATTCCTACCATTAGTGCAGTTGGTCATGAAGTCGATACTACCTTGAGCGATTATGTCGCTGATTTACGTGCCCCGACGCCTTCTGCCGCAGCCGAGTTAGTTTCAAGTGATAGTGATGAACTAATGAAAAAAATCACTATGCTAACATTACGATTAAATAACGCGATTACCAGAAATAATAACGTGTTAATTCAAAAGTTGAGCCATACACAGCATAGATTGACACAAGCCCACCCAGAGCAACAATTGCGAATACACCAACAAAAGTCTGACGAGCTTAACTTGCGCTTAACTCAAGTAATTAAACGAATATTGCTACAAACTAAGCAACAACCACAGCAATTAGCGCAACGACTTAATCGTTTATCACCCAATAGAAAATTAGTGGAATACCAAACAATAGTAACGCAGTTAAAACAGCGCCTCATTAATGCCCAACAAAATAATGTGCAACATAAAAGTGAGTTGTTTGTGCATTTAATTGAGCAACTACAATTGGTCAGCCCATTAGCGACTATTGCCAGAGGCTACGGTGTAGTTCGAGATACTGAGGATAAAGTGATTAGTTCGGTTAAACAAATATCTGTTAACGATGAAATAAGTGTACAAATTTCTGACGGTATAATTAAAGCTAAGGTAATTGAAGGGAAAAGTTAAGCGAATGAGCTTAAACAAAATAAATCACTTAAAGAAAGTGTGTTTTATTTTAAAAGAGCTCTGCTGTTAGTGTTATGAGGTCATTGTGGTTAATAATAATTGACGAACTTGTTCCTCACTTTTCTCCTCAAATTTTACCCCAAAAGTAATACCGTCATTATGCTGTTTCAAATTACACACAGAGCCATTTAACTTAAAATTATCTAAGGCTTGTTCTTCTTCGATGACAATTTGAATATCTTTTTTATCAGATAAAACCAACTTCTCACCATTCATAATATTTAACTGACAACCTTTGCTAGATAAATTTTCTATCGTTGCTTGCCAATAATCTTCATCTATTTTGACTTTAGCGGGGATTTGGGTTTCTATGCGAATAGATGAGCGCAGGTTTTGTAAACCCACTGTTCGGGGAAAGTCTAACACCATAATACGAGATGGCATTTGTAAGGTTTGTTTAATAGTACTAAGAAAAGCAACCACAACACCTTCATGACCTTCAATTAGCCCCCTCACAGTAACAGCAGTACCTTGTACTATATGCTGAGAAAACTTTCCAAGTTTACTCGATTCAGGAAATTGTATTAATACATATTTTCCTGGAAGATAACCAATAAAAGTTGTTCTAAATTTAGCACGTTGCCCTGCAGGCGTAGAAATATCAATATTAACCGTCGAACCAGCATGAAGTAATGCTAAATTCCGATCTAAACGAGTACTGGTATCAATATTTGAAGGTTTGTTAGACATAAATGTGAATTTTTTTAGTGTATCTAATCACCCTAGTCAAAGAATAAATTAAAAGCAATGAAAATGGATAACTATTCTTAAGTAAACTCTTAAATTATGTATTAACAAGGGCGGTTTTCAAAAAAGAAAACCGCCCTTATTTAACTCATTATTTGTTATCTTTATTATAACCTTGAGTCGCTCTAGCCATTTTCTTTTGCTCGGTAAAAGTAAGTTTTTTCTTACCTGCAAATGGATTTGTTGTATCTCTAAATTCAATGCGAATAGGTGTCCCCATTATTTTTAGAGATTTACGGTAATAATTCATTAAATAACGACGATATGAACTTGGTAATTTTTTCGCTAAATTTCCATGAATCACGATAATAGGCGGATTATAGCCACCGGCATGAGCATACTTTAACTTAATACGACGACCATTATGCATTGGTGGTTGATGATCAAACACTGCCATATCAAGAATTTTAGTTACCATCGCTGTAGAAATTCGCTTCGTCGCACTAATAAAGGCTTCTTCAACTGATTCATATAAATGACCAACACCGGTACCATGTAATGCGGAAATAAAATGAATTTTAGCAAAATCAATAAAACCTAAACGACGATCTAATTCAGTTTTAATACGATCTTTAACGTGATCGTCTAACCCATCCCATTTATTTACCGCTAGCACTAACGAACGACCTGATTCTAAAATAAAGCCTAACAGACTTAAATCTTGATCGGTAATACCTTCACGCGCATCAATAATAAGTAAACAGACATTAGAATCTTCGATCGCACGTAATGTTTTTATTACTGAAAACTTTTCAACGACGTCAGTTACATTTTTACGACGGCGAATACCCGCAGTATCAATTAATGTATATTGACGGCCATTATGCTCCATCGGAATATAAACACTATCACGTGTTGTGCCAGGCATATCATAAACAACCACACGTTCTTCACCGAGTATACGGTTAGTAAGTGTTGACTTACCTACGTTCGGTTTACCAATAATAGCGAGTTTAATGGTATCGTGTTCTTTAGGCGCATCTTCAACCTGCTTTGCTAGTTCTTCTTCTGTTAACTCAACATCGAACTCATCATCAGCATAACTGTCAAATTCATCATTCTCTGTGCCATCAGCTTTAGGTTGACCTAATTCTTCAATATGTGGGGTAAGTGCCAATGTTAATAATTGAGTCACTCCTCGGCCGTGAGCAGCGGCAATTTTATGAACTTCTTCACCTAAACTTAAGGCATAAAACTCTGCTACAGCAGAGTCAGCATCGATACCATCAACTTTATTAGCCACTAAAAATATTTTTTTATCTTTTTTACGTAGATAATCAGCAATACCATAATCTGCAGATGTTAAACCGGCACGCGCATCAACTAAAAACAATACAGCATCAGCTTCTTCTACTGCCATTAATGACTGCTCAGCCATTAGTGCATCAATTCCTTCTTCATCACCATGAATACCACCGGTATCAATAACAATGAAAGGATGCTCTTCAACTTCAGCTTTACCGTATTGACGATCTCGGGTTAAACCGGGGTAATCTGCAACCAAAGCATTTCTAGAACGCGTTAAGCGATTAAATAATGTTGATTTACCAACATTGGGACGCCCGACAAGGGCAACGACTGGAAGCATGAAAACCTCAAAATTCAAAAATAGTCACTTAGCTTTAGTAGATTCGATCTAATTAAAACTAAGAGCGTAAAAACAAATAACGGCCCCACATGCAAAAGCACCGGAGCCGCGTATACATATAAACAACCCTACTTTAATTAAAATAGATTGCTTAGTTAAAGCTGATTTACTCGCTCGGCTTTATAATCTTTGGTGTTTCAATGGCTTGCAAATCACCATCTCGTGATTGAGTGTACAAGATATTATCAAATACTGTTGGTGAAGTGTTAAAGCCACTACTATCAACTTTATGACGAGCAACAATTTTACCTGTTTCCTGATTTAACCAATGTAAGTAACCTTCAAAATCACCAACAATAACATAGTCATCAATGAATGCTGGTCCGGTTACACCACGGTTTTCAAGATCTAAGTTACTCCAACGTTCAATGCCATTAATTCGATCAATAGCATAAACATGGCCACGTAAGTTTGTTAAGAAAATAGTATTACGGTAAATAGACAATTGACGGTAAGATGAATATTGACGCTTCCAAAGTAATCTACCACTTTGAAGTTCAATTGCTGCTAGGTTACCTCGAGATGATATAGCATAGACTTTATCACCAAAAATCACCGGCGTTGAATCAACATCAACAACACGCTCAAGCTCTGTAGAGCCAGTTGCTTCACCTATTTCTGTAGACCAACCTTGTTGACCATTATCTAACAAGTAAACACTTACACCACCTTTACTGGTGCCAATTAATACTCCACCAGAAGCAATAACTGGTGCGCTAATACCACGTAATGTTAATGCTGGTACATCTTGCTCCACTTTCCATAATTCTTCACCCGTATCAGAGTTTAAGGCTTTTAAAATACCTGAAGATGTATTAACAATCACAACACCAGAATCAACAGCAGGCGTATTAATAACCTCACCTTTGATATTAGCATCCCACAACACTTTACCGGTTAGTGCATCTAAGGCGTATACTTTACCATTTTCACTACCAATAAAAATTTTATCTAAACCTGCGGCTGGGCCACCAGAAAGTAGCGCTGGGACTCTACTATCCCAAAAACTGCGCTCGTTATTAATATCACTTAAATCAGTTTCCCAAAGCTCTTTACCTGTTTTAGGATCGAAAGCAATAACATCACCCTCACGACTCGCACTATAGACTTTGCCATAGGCAACCACAGGTTTAAGGCGTGAAAAGTAATCACCACTTCCGTCACCAACACTTTCTTCCCATAACACGTTAGGTTCAAAACTTTGTTCGATCTCTGTTAACTCGGCAGGTAAATCACTGGTATCTTCATCAGTAGAAGAGCATGCAAATAAAGTGCTAGAGAGCAAAAACACAGAAAATACTTTTGCGTATTTACCGAGTAAACCATTACTTGTTTGTTTTTTAGAAAAAAGCATTAAATGACCTTATTTTACTTAGCAACAGGAACTGTAGTGGTTAAATTAACGGTTGTCGCTAAATCATCTACTTTCATTTGTAAATTTGGACTCGTAGCTAAACCATCAGAAGCAATAGCAAGTTGATAAGCATTAAGTGCTAATTCTGTTTTATTTTGTAATAAATAAATATCGCCCTTTATTTCTTCAACAGCTGCTGTAAAAGACTCAGGGATAGGCTTACTTAAGGTTGCTAAAGCTTGATCAAACTGCTCTTGTTGAATTTGCACACGCGCTAAACGTACACTTGCAATACCTTTGATACCATCACTTGGTGCTTTATCCACTGCGATTGACAGTTGAGTTTGAGCACTTTGCCAATCTTTTTGCTCTGCCGCCTCTTTCGCTAATGCTAAAGCAGTTAACGATGCATAGCTTGTGGCTGAATTTTCACTAATAAATTTTGTCGCATTTTCTGCAAATGCAGCCTTATCTTTAGTGCTTTCTTCCATTAATGCTTGATAGCTATCAGAAGTTGCTAGCTCATCTTCAAGCTTGCCATCTTTATAAAAGTTAAAACCAATAAAGCCAGCAAAACCAAGGGCAATACCGACAATAATCATATTGCCGTTCTTTTCCCAATAGCCTTTAATAGCTTCTACTTGTTGCTCTTCTGTTTGATAAATTTCCACTACATCACCTTGACTAAAACTTTTAAATTAGATCACTTAACAAACTAGGAATTTTTTCAAAATCCACGTTTTGTTGTTCTTGTTGTCCGCGTAAATATTTAACCATAACACTTTGTTGTGCTATTTCATCTTCACCTAAAATTAACGCGATTTGAGCACCTGATTTATCAGCGCGCTTCAATTGTTTCTTCATATTGCCGCCACCACAATGACATTGCAAACGAATATTTGGCACTTGATCACGCCATTGCTCAGCAAGCTCATTTGCTTTAATTTGCGCATCATCACCTAAAATAACGACATATGCATCGACTTGTGGCCGAGCATTAGCGGCAACTTCTGTATTAGTTAACATTAATACTAAGCGTTCAATACCTAATGCAAAACCAAAACCTGGTGTTGCTTTACCACCTAATTGTTCTACTAAACCATCATAACGTCCACCGGCACAAATAGTACCCTGAGCGCCTAAACTTGTGGTAACCCATTCGAAAACGGTACGATTATAATAATCTAATCCACGCACTAAACGCTCATTCAATACATAGTTAATACCGGCTGCATCTAATCTTTGGCAAAGGCTGTCAAAATGTGCCTGCGTTTCTTCGCCAAAATAATCAGATAATTTAGGTGCATCAGCCAACGCTTCTTGCACTTGCGGATTTTTACTATCTAATACTCTTAATGGATTCGTGTGCATGCGACGTTTCGAGTCATCATCTAATAACTCTTCACGTTCAATTAAATAACTAACTAATGCATCTCTATAATTCGCTCGTTCGTCATTGCTACCTAATGAATTCAACTCTAGTGTGACAAATTCATTGATGCCAAGTTCCCGCCATAAGCGAGAAGTTAGTAAAATAATTTCTGCGTCAATATCAGGAGTGGCAATACCAAACGCTTCCAGACCAAATTGATGAAATTGACGGTAACGCCCTTTTTGTGGTCTTTCATGTCGAAACATCGGCCCCATATACCATAAGCGTTGCTCTTGGTTATATAAAAGTCCATGTTGATTTGCTGCACGTATACAACTTGCTGTTCCTTCAGGACGTAGTGTCAGGCTGTCGCCATTACGGTCTTCAAAGGTGTACATTTCTTTTTCAACTATATCGGTTACTTCACCAATAGAGCGTTTAAATAGTGCTGTTGATTCAACAATTGGCATACGAATTTCAGCAAAACCGTAATTACTCGCGACTCTGCGCAGTATATCCTCTACCATTTGCCAAACATTCGTTTCACTTGGCAAGCAATCGTTCATACCTCTAACTGCTTGTAGCGCTTTATTTTTAGCCACTTATCGTATCTCTCTTTATTCTTAAAAAAACATTAATTTTACGCAGCGCGCATTATAGCGAATATATAATCTCGAATATATACTCATTCTCAAATCGAAGAATAACACTCTTAATCGAGCGCTTTAAAATCAATTTGATTATTTTGAGCTAAACGTTCATCCATTGCTTTCGCTTTAGCGCGAATACGTTGCTCTAATTGATCAACTAAGTTGCCATTATCAAAGCGTTCTTTTTGGCGAATACCATCAAGATAATAACCACTTTTCTTACTACTGCCTGTTAATCCTAAGTCAGATACCATTGCTTCACCGGGGCCATTAACAATACAGCCGATTATAGAAACATCCATCGGAGTCATAATATCTTCAATACGTTGCTCTAAAGCATTCACAGTAGCAACTACATCAAACTCTTGACGAGAACAGCTAGGGCATGCAATTAAATTAATACCTCTACTGCGTAGTTTTAAGGATTTTAAAATATCAAATCCCACTTTAATCTCTTCAATAGGATCAGCAGCTAAGGAAATACGTAAAGTATCACCGATACCTTGTGCTAATAATAAACCTAAGCCAACTGACGATTTTACTGAGCCCGAGCGTAAACCGCCAGCTTCAGTAATGCCTAGGTGTAGTGGGTTATCAATTTGTTTAGCTAATAATTTATATGACTCAACCGCGAGGAATACGTCTGAAGCCTTCACACTCACTTTAAACTGATCAAAGTTAAGTCGGTCTAGAATATCGACATGTCGCATGGCCGATTCAAGTAGTGCTTCAGGTGTTGGCTCAGTGTACTTTTCTTGGATATCTTTTTCTAAAGAGCCGCCATTTACACCAATACGAATTGGTATATTATTATCACGGGCACACTCTACAACACTACGAACACGATCTTCTCGACCTATATTCCCAGGATTAATACGTAGGCAGTCTGCGCCATATTCAGCAACTTTTAATGCAATTCTATAATCAAAGTGAATATCTGTCACGAGTGGCACATTCACTTGTTTTTTTATTTCACGAAAGGCTTCAGCTGCATCCATGGTTGGCACACTAACCCGGACAATATCGGCCCCGACAGCTTCAAGCGATTTTATCTGAGCTACGGTAGCAGCAACATCAGTCGTTTCAGTATTAGTCATAGACTGTACACTTATTGGTGCATCGCCACCAACAGGTACATTGCCTACCATAATTTGACGTGATTTCCGGCGAATAATAGGTGATTCTTTAAACATATTTTAAACTTATCTAACAAACAATTTATAACGTTAGCGGTAAGGTAAATTTAGCAATATTACCCGCATTAAACTCAGACAAGTCGACAGCCTGACCATTAAATTCAATCTCAGCTAATTCGGGTTTCCCCAAAGTAATCTTTAACGGTGCTTGACCTGTAACCGTCATTACATAACCGGATTTTTTAACCCCCCAAGCAATACGATCGCCATTTGCATCAAAAATATTAACCCAACAATCACCTGAGAAAGTAAATATAGCGGTGTCGATTGCGACACTTTCTTCAAGGTTTTCATCAAGCGCTAATACAGGAGCAGTATTAGTTAACTCTTCTGAAGTGGTATCCTCTACTGTGCTAACTTGAGTTTCTACGGGGCTTGGATTGTTTATAATCGAATTTGTATTTTCTTGCGGGATACTTTCATCTTCGGAGATGATTTCTATAATATCGTTTGGTACTGAGTCACTTTTCGACGCATCATTTAATTCAGCACTCGCTTTATCAGCATTACTCTCTTCAATATTACCGTCTTGATTAACTGTTTCGCTAGTAGGAATTGTGACAAGGCTTTCATTAACAATATTTTCGTCTACGCCCTGCTTTGGCTCTTGTAACCACCACATTATCATTAAACCAAACAAAATCGCAGCAATAATGTAACTCAGCCACATTATCCGACTATGCTCTGCTTGTTTCTCGGTTAAGTTAGAAAAACTTTGCATTTCACTTCGCTGAACTTCGGCAACGCCAAGCATGTCATAAGCACTGAGTACTTCACT
>Ga0193951_1000354_pt1 | contig 21454 bp, 54 predicted proteins | sample BB_2_MG_FD_140370 | JGI IMG/M metagenome (GOLD analysis project Ga0193951, IMG submission 140370) | Microbial mat bacterial communities from the Broadkill River, Lewes, Delaware, United States - BB_2_MG | ecosystem: Environmental > Aquatic > Freshwater > River > Microbial mats | place: USA...
AAATTGTTACCGCTGAGTGCATTGTTAAAGGCGCTAAAAAGGACGCCCTAGCCAAAGCAAAAGCCAATCCTAATAGTTTGTTCAACATGATAAACAACCGCCTCTAAAGGGCGGTTTTTGTTAGCTAAAAAGTTGTTGGCTGCAAGGTAAAGAAAAAATTTAATTGCTGCTACTGGCAAAGTGAAATAAATATAAAAAGATATGTTATAATGTAACAACAGTTTGGCGCACAAGGCGCATAAAACAACAACCGGAGAATACATTATGGCTGGAAAGAAAAAACAGCCAGCCGAAACCGCTAAGAGGGTTGCTGGCAGGCCGACAGCATATACAAAAGAAATTGCTGATACTATTTGCGTTCGTATTGCTGGTGGAGAGTCGTTAAGACGTATTTGCCGTGAAGAAAACATGCCAGCATTAAGCACTGTTTTGCTTTGGGCTGTAGACGATAGAGAAGGATTTTCGGAGCAATATACACGAGCACGTCAAGCGCAAGGTTATTATGCTGGAGACGTGATGAATGACTTTGTTTGCGATGTTGTAGATGGCGTGTTAGAGCCGCAACAAGCAAAGGTTGCAATGGATGGCTATAAGTGGATTGCAGAACGTCAAGCTGGCAAGGTTTACGGCAACAAACAGCAGATCGACCAAACCGTTAAAGGCGAGCATAAGCACGAAGTTAAAGCCGAAGTTAAAGCGGTTGATAAGTTTGCCGAAGTGTTAAGCGAATTTAAAAGCGAATAATGTATAAGTGTTAAAATATAAGCCTCTTAATTGAGGCTTTTTTTGTTTCTGGAGTTTAGTAAATGGATAGCGTAGAGAAGGTAAGAGAGTTTATACATAGCGGAAAATATGTAGAGCCTAGGTTTGCAAAGATGGCTATTGTTCAGATGAAGAATAAAGGCGTTCTATCTGAAAAAGAGATGAATGATATTCTTTACGACTGGGCTTTATGGGCTAGACCGGAACAAAGCTGGGATATGCCAGAAGGTAAAAACACTATCATGTGGAAGTGCGGCCGTGGTTTTGGCAAGTCTATGATGCTGTCAAATCTTGCTATCAAACTTGCGACTGAAAACCCAGATGAACGTATAGCGATATGGGCACCCGACTTCGGTACGTTGAAGCGCGTAGTATTCTTTGGTGAGTCAGGTATATTAAAAAACATTCACCCAGATATTAAATATGAGGTGAACAAAGCAGACCTTTTTATTAAGTTCGATAATGGCGCTGAGATTCAGGGGTATTCAGCTGTAGCGCATGAAAGCAGCCGTGGCGCTCAAAGTAGCGTTTCGTTAATTGAGGAGCTTGGTAGTTGGATTTATCAGCGTGAAGCCTATGACGCTGCGCAGATGATTAACCGTCTAGGTATTAAGCCTAGAACCTATATCGCAACAACTCCTACGCCTACAGCTCTTATTCAGGAGATTGTAAAGTCTGACAACGTGCATGTTATTAACGGCACTACAATGCACAACTACTTCCTTACGCCAGACTATGCTGAAAACCTTAAGAATAAACTGTCTGATCGTATGTATCGACAGGAAGTTTTAGGCGAGGTGCTTGGAGATAACCCTTACGCCCTATTCAAAATGTCAGATATAGAAAAATGCCGAGTAGAAAGCGCACCTCATTTAAAAAGGATCATTGTAGCCGTTGACCCTGCTGTAACCAGTAACGCTGATTCAGATGAAACAGGTATTATTGTGGCCGGAATATCTGCCGATAGGCATTGCTATATATTGGAAGATGCCACCTGTACAGCTGCTACGCCTGAAGAGTGGAGCGCAAAAGCCGTTGCTATGTATCGTAAATGGGGCGCTGATCGTATTGTTGCTGAGAAGAATCAGGGCGGCCAGATGGTGCAGAGCGTTATTAGAAGTGCTGACCGTACGCTACCGCCTTGTAAGCTGGTTCATGCAAGCAAAGGAAAAGAGATCAGAGCAGAGCCTGTAAGCGCATATTATGAACATGGAGAAGTGCATCATGTTGGGCGCTTTGTTGAGCTAGAAAGACAAATGACGGAATGGAATCCTGTTAATGGCAAATCACCTGATCGGCTTGACGCTTTAGTATGGGCGTGCACTGAACTGATGGATAAAGGGATGAGCAAAGGCGCTGTAAATTACGGTTGATTTTCTTTGTTTTGGCATTGCCGAACGCTCCTAACGGGGCGTTTTTTTTGTTGGGTTGGAGTGGGTATCTTTGGCTGTGAAAAAAACTTTAAATAAACTGTTGACGCACCAAAAATGTTTCGCTACTATACATACATACCAACGAGATAGCCCAAACGGGCAGAGGAGATAGAGATGAACAAGTTAGAATTTAAAAAAGCATACCGTGAAGCTCGAATGAATCATATTGGCGAGATTACAGCTGAATATCGCCAATATGTTCTGGAATGCAAACACAAAAAAGGGGTGCGTGATCGTATCGGTAATAATTACCGCAATCTTTATGCTGTTAAAACAATTGAAACAATGAATTGTAATCTTCTAAGAGGTATGTTTTTACGTTAAATAATGTATTGACGCACTCGCAATGGTGCGCTATATTAAACACATACCAACAAGGCGCGAAGCGCGAAAGGAGAATGTGCGATGATTAACGATTTTCTGATTGACTACTTAGACGAAGAGTGTAATGCTGGACTTCCTTATTGCTCAGTATTAGATAGTTATACAGTGTCTGGTAATGACGTTATTATTGTTATTACCATTGATCCAGATGACATGTATTGTTTTAGTAATCAAACATTCAATGTCGATCTACTCGATCTAATGGCCTTTATTTACAAGAAGGTGAAATAAGATGATTGTAGTTGTTGATGAAATAATTTATCTTAATAAGAAGAAGAAAAAGAAAAACGTATTCAAAAAGCACTTAAAGCAATTAAAAAAAAGGTAAAATAAAGTCTTTGAAACCAAAGAAAACAGCTTTGCAAATTACCATTATTAACGAGGTGAAATAAGATGAACCAAGTAGAACTACTGCGCCATGTGGTTGATAATATCGAGGCTGGGCGTCCGGCTGGGTATGGGTTGCTTTATAACGGTGTTAAGTGCGAGGCAAAATATCCAAGCTCTATTGCTTTCAATCGGACAGAGCCATACTCGCTTGCACCAAAAACCGTAATTATTAACGGCATTGAGGTTGAGCGTGGTGTTGATGTTGCTCCTGAATCTGGGAGATTCTACATACCTCTAATGCTGCAGGAAGGTTTTGCAATGATGGTGTGGACTGGCGTGGATTCTGATTTTAAATTAATGAAAAAAGGAATAGTTTTTACTGAAAAAGAAAAAGCTATCGCAATGGCTAAGGCAATGCTTAATTTTCAGGATGTTTAATGATGAGCGAAGCGAAGAGTAAGATTGACGAGTCCGTTGTGAGCGATTTGTTATGTGTTGCGCGTACCGTGGATTTTCCAGACTGGGCGACGCACGTAGCTGTTAGAAATAACGGCAGCAAAGCAGAACCTGCTGCATGGCTTGAGAGTGCGAATGACTATATCGACGAAGATCCGGCGCAACTTGGGAGCCAGTGCTGGACTGGAAGCTATAAGAATTGTTACTGGACGTTTATTAGTCGAGCGCAATTAAACACATAACACGCGCATTCGGATCAGTTATTCAGGCAAGCTCGCTGCGCATTTTCGATTGGCGTAATACAGACGCTTTACTAAAACAGCTAGAGACCGAACAAAATGAGCTATTTTATTAAGTGCAGACACTGTCTAGGCAGCAATATTAGGGATTACCTAATGAGGTGTGACGTTTTAGGAAAAACAAAGTCCGGGAAGTTAAAGGTAAAAGTTTACGGTCGTATGTTTTGGAAAGACACAGATCATATTACGGCTGTTAGGTATGTAGACCCTGGTAGAGTTATTGAGATAGAAGATACAGAAAAACCGGAGACCAAATACCGTGCCGAACATTGAAAACACCATACCATTAACAACCTTGCAAGATCTACGCGAAGCCTTGGCAAAGCTAGAACACTTGCCTGATAATACTTTAATCCGCTCTCAGGTTGTATTTAATAGCGGTCAGGCGTGGAATGTAGGCGTTGACCTATCGTTTTCAGATGAAGGCGTACATATTGCCGCTAACCATCCTATGCTTGGTTCTAGCGAAGATGTTGAAGGTGGTTTATTTATTGAATTGTTGTGAGGTGGGCGTGGGAAAATGCAACAAATGCAACGGAACAACGAACCAATGTCGTCAGTGCGCGGATAAGGTTCAGCGTGACCGTATGATTTATCAGAGGCCGGATTATGGGTTGATTGATCTGGCGAACAAATAACCAACGGAGGCAAAAGATGTCTGAATTTACGAAAGGTGAGTGGATAATTCTCCCTGAAGAAGACGACAAAGAATACATTCGCATCCGTGGTACGGTATTGGGTGGACGATATAAGATTGCTAATGTTATTGACTTAAAAGATCATCATGACGATAGCAAATGGTGCGAAATAGAGCGCAAAGAGTCAATGGCTAACGCCCGTCTGATCGCAGCTGCGCCTGAGTTGTACAATATGCTGACCGATGTATTTAACGCTCTTGAGCAAAGTCCAGAGTATTGCTTAGGCGATGTAAAAGACACGCCAGATAGGCAGGGTTGGTGGATACGCGATGAGATGCTATACAATATCTCGAAAGTGTTAAACAAGGTTAAAAGCGAACCATAAAAGGTTCGCTTTTTTGTTGACATATCTGGTCAAAGGTAAGATAATGCCAAGACATTAATAAAATGGAGATACAGAGATGGCACCAACACTTGCGCTTGTTGCAAATACAATTCTTTTCGGCCTTCTTGCCGTGGCTACGAGCTACTTAGGCGGAAAGGCTGGTCATGTACGCTATGCGATGTATTCGGGCGTGTGCGCCTTGCTATCGCTTGTTTCTTTGTATTTTGTTGGAGGGTTGTTGTGATGCACCCATTCTGGATTGTTTACATTGTATGCGCAGTTATTTGCTTGTCTGTTTGTATTGCTAGTATTTTTAGCGAGCGTATTTCTGAAGCTTTCGGCATTGATAGTATTGGTATATTTTTTGCCGCATTGTTTGCATCTGCTATACCTGTTGTTAATATAGTTACAACGTTATCTGTTCTGTTTTTTATATCAGACCATTACAAACCTAAACACTGGAGTTAACATGACCTTAGTATTTATTATCTACGTTATTGCAGGAGTAGTTTTATTTAATACTCGATCAAAGATTAAACCGTTGTCGTTTATTGAATGGTTATTTGTGCCTGCTTTATTTGTTGGTACTTTTACTTTATTATTCTTCTTCTTTACTGTTGGCTTAATTGCTCGATTGTTTGGGCGCAGGTGATGTTATGGGTATCGACCAATTTTTAGACTATTTACCTAATAAACCTTCGGCATATGACAAGCTAAAAGAATTATTCAACAACCTTAAAGAAGATGAAACTTTATACTTTATTCATGGATTTTATAGTAAAAAGATTGAATATAAAGTTATTGGGTTTAAGTATGAAGGCATGGAAACGCAGCATAAAACATTGAATAAATCTATGTTTGATTTGTTAGCCAATCCAAGCTATAAGGTTGTTAAAGTTGTTGATGAGGGAGAGTTGTGAGCATGAAAAATGCCAAAGAAATACCGATTGATATTCTAAAGCGTGACTGGCCTGAAATGTATAAAATGGTTTTTGATTACGCGCTATTAACAGGTAATATTGTTAAGCCGTTATATAAAAGCAAGGGTATTTATGAATGGAGGGGTGAAATTTATTCTCCTATTAAAGATCTTTACTATGGTCGCATTGGCATGAAAACAGGCGTCACTTATTGCAGGCTACCATTATGAATTACAAAGAACTATCTGATAGATTACACAACGAAGTATTATCTAAATCCAAAGAAGATCTTAAGGCTTTCGTATTAAATGCAGAACCAACAGCATTAGGAGTGTTTATGAGCGATCAATCAGCAAAATTTAAACTTCAATGGGGCGATATTATCGACGTTGGCGCTTTTGATGGCCTTACCGTTATCGACTATGACGACAAGCACGTAAAATGCGATATGGACGGACACGAAGACGAAAGCGGATTGTTTTTGATTGATGATATTGACGGGTTTAGTCGTAGCGGTAAGTTACAGGTTTACAATAATGGCTGTGATGATTGGTCTGTTTATGTATCAACGGCATGCGGAGATCTTGAATGCAAAGTAAGCGCACCAAGCTTTACAGAGTGCATGAGAAAGTTTGAGGATGGTGGTTACGAATATGTTAGTGGTTAACATCTTTATTTCCGCAATAATCTCATGCAGTCCTACCTATTGCGATGCCGTTGTCTTGCATGAAAACGTTGAAATTTTAGCACCTATACCTATTGACACAACTGGTCATGTTGAGCTAAACTGCACAGGTGATATTAACTTTGTTTGTTACTGGTGGGAACGACACTTGGAGGATTGATTTATGAATATCAAGTTTCGCGGTAAATGTTTAAAAAGTGGTGACTGGTATTACGGTGGCTATGCAGAGTGCTTCTTTGATGGTGGTTATGTCTCTTCTATTGTTGTTGATGGCGATGATGGATTTAAACACATTGCTGTTAGCAAAGAATCTGTTGGTCAGTTTACTGGTCATTATGACAAAAACGGGAAAGAGATTTACTCTGGTGATAATCTTGAGTTTGAATATCTAGGAGTTACTTGTAACAGAGTGGTAGTATTCAATAACGGATGTTTCCTAGCTGATGACGGTCATGACAATGAGAATTTTGAGTTTTTGGATGACTACGATTATAAAATCATCGGCAACATCCATGAATAAACTCCCACAACCATTCTCAACAGGCGCTGATTACAGTCTGAAAGGATATGATGAGCCATTTACAATTTGCAGTTATCGCTCTGGTCTTGTTGAGGTAATAAGCTCCTAGGGTATTATATCGCTGCATAAGATAGAAGATTTTGAGGAGTTATGATGCTATTTGCTTTATGGCTATCACCGCTGGCGCTTGCTTTCTATAGCGATGTATCTGGCGATTACATCTATGCTGCCATTGCAGCTGTATTGCTATTTGCCTTTGGAACTTGCTTGAGAAGTGATAAGCCGTTGATACAAAAGATTATTAAGCTTGATATTGACGTTGTCGTTATCGCAAGAGTTGTGCAAGTTGTATTGCTGGCCTGTATCGTAATGAATATAAACGACTACTTGTTTTATCTTATCGCATTATCTATAATGCTTGAGATCGTAGTTGCTATTGTTAGGTTTGAGAGGTGAATTATGGACAAGGTTTTTATTGAATGCGTTGGTAAAGACGGAAAGATTCATTACTTTGAGCCACACAAGAATAAATGCGTTTGCGGCATGGGTATCAATAAAAAATATCTAGCTCGTGACGATATTGCCAATAGGTTTTGGTGTGGCGATTGTGATAGCGAGGTACATGATGAAGCATAAATCTGTCTGAAAATTCGACAAGGTTATGAAAGATAACGGATGTTTATTTGTTATGAATAATTATCGAGAAAGCTTAACAATTTCTCCTGCTGGCTTTGAATACGTGCTTGACAAGCAATTCGCATCATGTAAGATCGAAGTTAACTTTAAATACTGCCCTTGTTGCGGCGTGGAGATGAGCAATGAATAAAATAACGCTTTACATTATTAGAGTTTTAGCTGTATTTGTTTTAATACCGTCATTCTGGTATGCTGGATATATTGGCCGTATTGAAGCTGCAACAGGAGCTACAATTATTCATGTTTTATCTTTGATAGCATTAATTCCAGTTAATATTCTATTGTGCAGTCTTTCTTTCCCAATGAATGCACGTAGAAAAGTGTATGGCAAGCCTATATCAGTTGTCGAGGTTCCTAGCCCACCTGAGAGGGTATACAAGTGAAAGCATACAAAATTGAACTACTAATCGAAGATCATGACGAAATAGGTATTGATCAAATTATTGATGTGATCGAAAACGCAAGGTATCCTAACCGATGTATTTCGCCGGAAGTAATTGGAGTAATGGAATCAGATATTGGCGAATGGCATGACGATCATCCTTTGAATCTTATGTCTGAACGCTATGATTATATTAATAAAATTGAATGGCAAGAGGTTGATGAGAAATGAAAAAATCCGAACTAGACCGCATGAAGTCTATCTCAGAAACACTTAAGCATATTTCTTGCGGAAACATGGATCAGCGCAAACAGGAATTGCCTTCTGTTCTTGACGGTCTAAAGGGCAAGCATGGTATTAGCGGAAATGAAAACATGATAGCTATTGAGCTGTTCCAATACTGCTATCGTATGCTATGCGAGGCGGCTGATTCAGGTGATCTTAAGCTGCAAGTTAACAACTTAAAGCAGGCTTTAGCCAATAAAAAACCACCTGATAGCGAGCATCTTTACAAAGAAATTAACCAGCTTGAGAAAGAAAAGAAAAGCCTAGAATCTCGATTTCATGCTAAATGCTTGGACTTTAACAGCATTAAAAACAATCTAAAAGCCAAAGAAAAAGAGCTTTCTATCATGAAAGAGCGATACGCATCAAATAAAACACTGAGAGATGAAAACGAGACACTTAAAAAGTCTTTAGACAATCTAACCGCTGAGTTTGGACGGTTGAAACGAAAGATTGAGAAAGGAAGAATTTAAGGGGCAATAAGCCCCTTTTTTATGCCAGCGTTTCAATAAAAGCCAGCTCTTTTTTTCGTATCTTGTCTACCGTTACGCCCTCATTTGAGGACATCCACTCTTGCAACTTCTCATGTGCTTCTGGTGAAATATCGTAAAGTGCTCTGTTTTTAATATAGTGCTTGCCTTTATCTGCGCTAGCTATTGACCCTTGTAGCAACTCAAAAAAAGTAGACGACACGGCAAGAAATACAATGTCGTATGTCAGGCTGTTCCCACTGCATTTTGATGCCGGATAATCTTTCAAATGCTTCTTAATCTTTTCGGTTGATAGCGCCTTTTTAACGTTAAAATTACTCTTTCCTTCGTATCTAAGAATCATGTTCAACTGCTTCAATATCAGGCTAAAATCGAATATATTTGTTCCTTCTATGTGGCCCGACTCTATAATCTCGTTGAGCATCATGTATTTTTGCTGTGCGTTCATCTTCTGTCTCTTGCGATTGTTTATGTTGAAAACAGTATAACACAATGGTAAAAGGTATTATTTTTAGCTGGACGGAATGGATGGCCGAAGTTGATAGGCTTCCACTTTTATTGATCTTGTCTAATTTTATGGACTTATGACATATAGGCAGCTGTACAAATTTTAACCAGTCTATGGATTGCAAGGCGAAGCAGATAAACCTCAGATAAACGCAGCATAAAAAGCAAATAAATGCAAACAAAGCTAGAGGCCGCATTGTAGAGCCTTTTAGAGCTTTTATTCTAGAGCAAGAAGCAGTGGTGAAAGGTATTTGTTTAATTTTTTGAAGAAAATGGGGTGTGTAGTATGAGAGAGTATGTGTAGGATAGGGTGTAGGAAGGTGTGTAGGTGTATATATATAAAAAAAGAGATAATTATATAATAATATAAGGTAAAGACTAAAGGTCTCTATTCCTAAGCCACGGTTCACGGGGCTTACAGCGATTTTGGGTGTTTTTCGCATTTTTTTCGCTTTTTAGCTTGAAAAAGCAATTAAATGCAATTTTAAAGACGTTAAAAATAAAAATTCCTTTAAATTCAACGGCTTGCTAAAAAACTATTAACTTTAAATTACAGATAAGTGCATTTTACCCTTGACTTTTTACGTTTTATCCCCATAATCATAGAGATTAATTAGAAAAAGGTAGTCTTATGCACTGGAAAACAAAGATAGCGACCCTTGCGATATATCAGGGGTTGCAAAACAAGAAAGACGGAATGCCAATGGCAACTCCTGTTATTGCGGCAATGAATGCTATTGGTGATTCAAAGACTCCGTTTAATGTCATGGTATTTGAGCGGCAAACGAAAAAGATTGCCAGCAAGGTTTGCCATCCTGCAATCTTTAAAAGTCAAGGCGGGTTTAATGAGCCATCAAAGGTTTATGCAGATCAAGCGCTACTGATTGACTTTGCCTGCTATAACTGCAAAGAATTTGCCGTAGATTTTTATCGCCACGGCCTTGACAGATTGATAGACGAAATGGTATCGTGCATGAGCTCAATAGATGATAGCAATTTTGAGCGATTTTATAAGCCATACCTGCCGTCAAAATTTAAACTGTTAATCTCGGAGCTAACCAAATGAGCTACAAAAACAAATCGATTATTGCATCTGCAAATAGATCAAACGGAGATAATGGTGTTCTGCTAACAGATCTATGCAAACTGTTAACCGTTATTTCAGACAACAAAGCAAAAATGAGCACTAGCACCATCACTAAGAAACTGCCAAAGACAGGATTCAAAGAAAGCACAGGGTCTCGCGGTAAATTCGGCGCGACATATATTGATTACGCTTCTGCGCTTTGTACGGCAGGCGATAAAGAGTTTATGCATTATGTTGTCCGGTTGCAGCTTGAAGGTGTTAACCCTGAAAACATTACAATCGCACATCTATGCAAAGAATTAGATGTTGAGCGTACCAACAATGACCTAGACGATATGTTAGCAATCAAGATTGCCGCAAAAGACAAAGGTATTTGGTAATTGCCGCATAAAAAAGCCATATTTTGACCGTCAAGCGACATTTAGGTTAGGATATGGCTTTAAAATCGATTTTAAGATGCCTACAGTGGCGCTGACGAGGTTTTGATCCGAGGTTTTGATGGTTTTGTTTTCTGTTTGTTTTTTCTTAGAAAACATCTAAAAACAAGGCAAAATTAAAGTGTGGTACAATAAAGGGACAGTGCGCCAACACTGTCCCTTATTTTTTAATCACAAGCAAAGTAGAGGTTTGCCGTGATGAATTCTATTATACCACAATACAGTATTATCTTACCACATATAGCAAGCCTCTGCAATGCCAGACATGAGGTTTTAGCTATGTCAAAGTCATATCAAGAAAGACAGCGTCTAATGTCGCTGTACCATCATCGTTACGCTAATTTGTCGCCAGTAGAATCCTGTAATGTAGGAGTATGCTTCTATTGCGGAGATATAGCTACAGAAAAAGATCATCTGCCAAGCTTGGCAACGATTGAATACTGCCTGTCTGCCTATAGCGACCTACAGCCGATATTGGTTCCATCTTGTTCAGAGTGTAATTCAATTGCAGGCGATAGGCTACACTTGTCTTTAAACGATAGGTTTACTTACATACAGAAAAGGTATAAAACTGGAAAGAAGGGAAGACTGCTAGACGCTTATCTGCTACATAAAGATGACGAAGAGTTAGAATACGGTGAAAATCTAGGCAGAATGATTAAAGCGTCTCTTTTTGAAGGAAAGATTATAAGCGATAAAATTCAGCACATACCATTTGACTTTTATATAAACGGAGATGAGAAAAAAATAACTGATGCCATCTTTACAGATAAAAAGCATTTTACGGTATTCGGTCAATCATTCAATACAGCTACTGCGGCAGAAACTTATGCTGTAAACACCTACAAGATAAGTAGGACTTTATTAAGAAAACATCTTGGAGATTGCAGAGGGTCTTTTGATAGAGCCGTAAAGATTTGCCAGATAGACAAGGCAAGAAAGACAGTATCTGCGATGACTATAAAAACGCTAAAACAAGCAGAGATACCGGTATCTAAGAAAATGGTATCTGACTCGGTAGCCAGTAAGCTTAGAAGCCTGCCAGAAAAGAGGAAGCTGTACTCGGTGATACTCGAAGCTGTCAAAGATTATTTAGATAATATGCAGCATCCAAAAGCGGAAGAATACAATTCTAGGCTTGCAGAATACATAGAAACACAGATCAGATGAAAAACATTTGACAAATTCAGCCAAGGACGGCACACTTTAACCCAGCATACACAAACAGGAACAAACCGATGAATATCGGACAAGAATGCTATGTTGTTTTAGATGACAACCAAAACCCTATCGATAAAGCTGAGATCGTGTCAAAGCGTACGACTATTATCGAAGATGAAAAATGCAAATACGAATCATCGGTTTACCATGTCATTATCGACGGATGGATTGATGCAGAAGTGTCTGAAAACCAGCTGTTTGCCTGCCCAAAAGCAGCCGCGAACCGTGCCAGAGAACACGCGCTTGATAAACAGGCTTCGGCCGAAAAAGAATTGCAAGCAGCTTGCGATGCGATTAACAAGGTTGAAAAGTTCGCAGAAAAACATGCTTGACCTTTGCGGGTTATTGGCGTAGAGTTGGGTTAAATTCAAATGAAGAGGGTTTAAAATGTCAAAACAAGTCACGATCAGCGAAACATTTAAAGTTAATATCGACTCTTACGGAAACCATCAGCCGGAATGGTATAGCGAAGGTGGAGATGTTATCTCTATCGGAAAGAATAAAGGCGAGATGTCAAAGCCTAAATGGGTCAAGGAAGACTGGTATTTCGATTGCATGAGCAAAGCCTTGCTATGGGGCGTTAAAAACGGAAAGGTTAAGTCGAATGCTAAGGTTGGCGATATGACCGCTACCGAATACCTTGACGAGCTAAAGCGTGTTGAGAAAGAGATTAAGGATATTGTGGGTTGAGTGAAAATTGCAATAGTTGGTTTTGGTTATTCATAATGACACTTGCAACGTCATTGGTTGCAGTTTTTATGCTAAAAAGAACATTTGACGAACAAGCTTTTTCAGGTAAATGCAGGCCGTTAGCACAACAAGCCATAGAAGCCTGCGAAAAAGACTTGCCACGTTCTCAGAAATGCAAGATGGTTATTAGTGCGGAGGTTGTGAAGTGATCTTCGCTAAATCAATATTTTTGTTTGTTGTGTTTTCGATATGCTCGGCAGTTTCTGTTTTTATCCTAGCTATAGGCGGCCCAATATTGATTTCTGTTTATTGCGCTGCTCTAGCTGTTTGGTGCTACGCTGAATTTAAAATGATGCACTTGCATAAGGATTTGAGGCGATGAAAAACCTTAATGGTATGCCATTGTTCTTTGTGATCATCTGCTTTATTTTCTCAGGAGCTACGTTTGTATCTGTAGCTTACGCTCTTTACAATTACATTCCTGTATGTTACCAGGATGCAATGATCATGGCTATAGCGCCAATCTGTATTGCTGGCGGTATAGCAGGGTGGTATGGTGATAGAAAATGAAAACAGAAAAGCAAAAACTTGAAGAAGAACTGGAACGCGCAGTAAGATACGCAGACAGCACTAGAAATGACTTTATTGAATCGATAAAAAGATCAGACGTAGATGATTCGGGTAGAATTGCAGGAGATAAACCAAACCATGCCAGCAACAAATAAACAATGGCGAGAGTTCAGAGAACGGCACAAGATGCCGTTTCTTTGCTTTCAGCGTAATTTTGTCAAAGATGGGCGAAAGGGCAAGGTAACAGGATTAAGCGATAACGGCTTGCTTGTTCGATACGCTGATGAGATTTATAGCGAACCAATGCTTGACTTTAATCGCAATATCGTGTACCTTGATAAAAACGGTGAGGTTATTAGAGGGTATCTGTGATTGGGGCGGGTGATCTATGATTAGATATATGGCCGTTTATGATTTTATTTGATATTGCGGGGTGATGTAAGTATGAACAAAATAATCATCGTATCTTCTAAAGGTATTTTTTACGCAAACAGCGTTGATGACGGATTAAACCTTGAGAAACCGTACTACGCTATGATATTAGGCGGTGAAGAGCCTGAGTTTTATTATTATTGAGGAATTTAATATGCACATCGAACTTAACGGATCATGTTTTGATATTTATTGCGGTGACGGATGTTGTAACGGAAGGTATTGCAATGCCGTGTTAAGAACTGACTGGCGCTGCCCTTCTTGCGGCTATCACCATACACAATATTACTTTATAGGTCATCAAGGCGAAATTTCTAATGATGTTGCAATGGAGTTCACAGGAGAAGCAGCCATTGAATGCGATAAATGCAATTCTGAGTACAAAACAACAGATCATCCGTATGATGACGAATCAAAATGGGAGCAAGTTAAATGATTAACAAACAAGATATTAAAAGCGCAAAAGAGCTTAAACAAAAAATTGAATGGGATATCGCTGCGCATGTCCAGAAAAAGTTAGCAGAGCTAGAAGAACAAACAGGGTTGACGATTAGTTCTGTGGCCATTTATGGTATTCACGCTAAAGATTTTATGGGTTTTTCAAAGCAATACAAAGTTTCAGAAGTTGACATTGAGATGGAGATTTAACATGCCGCAAACTTGCGACAAAAAGCCACGCGAAGGAATGTATGTTGAGTTTTTAGATAGACTAAATACCGTTCTTATGCTTATGGATGACTTGCTGATTGACCACGATAGCGCTGTATTCTATGGTGTAAACGATAAAATTAACGAGGCCAGTGATATTTTGGCTCAGGTTTATCAGTATGTTGGATGTAAGGTTGTTGATTAATCTTAGTACGTATGATGAATTTTATTATAATCAAATGTAGAGGTAAGCATGAACGAAAAAATTAAACGGGTACTACTTGCGGCAGCGGCCGTTGCGCATGACAGATACGGAGACGTTAGCTGTGAAGATGGTGTATACGCCACAACAAATATAGACTCTATGATCGATCTTGAAGAAGCATTAAGTGAGGCTTTTGATACAGGGTCTGACGATGTTGTTTATCACGATATTGCGCCGCTTATAAAACAGCTGTAGAACCAATAATGCCGGTTTTCCGGCTTTTTACGCATAGTTAAAAAGAGATTGGGCAATGAAAGACAAACAATACCTGCAATGGATTTATGAACGCTTAAAATACGTTCATGGCGAAGATTATCACGTTGACTACATGGGCAAGCTGCGTAGTATTATTGCGGCAACGCCAGAAGATCAAGTAACGCCTAACGCCATATCGTTTGATAAGGAAGAGATGGAAAAGGCTTTAAAAGGCCCTTGGATTGAAATCCCACAAGGGTTAAGCCGCGAAGAAATGCGCGATTTTATGTGTGGTAAGGCGGAGGATGCACCTGCCATTGACAACGGAAATCGCATTGAAGATATTCAAGAAGGGTATAAGCCATGCAAACACTACGATTGCGGCTGGTGTTACCATGTAGAAGGTGGAAATAGCGAACAAGGTAAGTGCCTTGAGCCTTTGGGATGCATGGATAGGGAGTAGAATATTGGAATATTTAAGGCCGCCTACATGGCGGTTTTTTTGTGTCTGTTAATTGGTGGGCACGAGACGGAATAAAGGCTGAAATGCCTTATAAAGACATATACCAGTTAGCAAAAACAAGAGCCTCATTAGTAGTTCCAGCTATCGGAAAGTAGCCATTAAAAAAGCCCCTTAATTGGGGCTTTGTTATTATGTGGTGTATTTTGTAAGAACTCTGCTCATTGGAGGCGTTAGCAATAGCTCATTACCGCTATCCGATAGATTCAGAATGTCGATAATGTAGTTCATGTCGTTTGTGTAAACAGGTTTATAAATATCCTCATCGAAGCTAGCCCTAGCAAATCGAATAAACCTTTTGTCAGATTCTTTTATGGCCTTGCTCCAATTAAAAGCCTTGTCTTTATATTTAAATACAAGGAATCTCTTTTCAATGTCAACCATGTAGTCGTTTACTAGAAAGCCTTCAATAAACGCCTTAGCCTTCTGAAAGTGTGCTTCCAGCTTTTCAATCTGATCTTGCGTAATCTCTACCTTAACGTAGCCATGTTTTTCAAGCATAATTCAATCCTTCCAAGTATCGCCATAAACGGCATTAAAAGCCTTTTCTACGCGCTTAGCAAGTAGCGCTCTCTTCCGTGCAGGCAAGTGCTTACGTCTTTCGCTTTCAGCCTGCATAGCGTAGATTTTAGCCATGTAGTCGTTTTCTTTTCGGTGGTCTGTGTAGGTTTGTGTCATTTGGTGTTCTCCGGTGGTTCAGGCAGTGGCATCCAGTGGGTTACTCCGTTCACACTGTCACCAAATGAGGATCGAATAATAAAATTTTTCCCGTTGTAATAAATACCATCAAAAACATTCCCGAAATTATCAGAAACAAGCACAGATCTATGATTTTCCGGCAGTCTATCGTTAACGCTAATCCAATCACTCACAACTGCTCCTCCAATTTATATTTATGACTTTTAACCGCCGCGTCTAATTCAAGATAAGCAAGCCGCTCAACAACATTGAGCGCCCGGCCTTTGACTTGTTTGTCAGCTTTCTTGACGTGCTTATTCCATGTTTTTAAATGTTTAACGTTAGAAAAAAAATATTCCTCTTCAAATTCTTTGTTATTAGCATCACAAGAATATGTTTTATCGGTAATATGTTTAGCCTGATACGTATAACGTGCAAGCAAGTCTTTAAGGTATGTGTCAGCCATTAACGAACCTCCCATTGTTTCAGCTTCTTAATCAATTCCAATGCCTCGATTAACTCTTGTTCATCCTGAAAGAAATACTCCTTACAATCATCGGTTAGCAGACGTAATCCTTCTGCACGGATGATTAGCTCGTGGTCTTGTGGTAGCAGTTGTTGCCATTCTTGTAGCGGAGATGCTGGAGTTTTTCTTTCAGTAGACCGCGCATACTCCCATTCGGCTTTGGTGCAATAGTATTCGTACGTATCTGTGTATGCATATACCGTGTCTTTATCGTAACTCTCAATAAAAAAATCATTGTCACGATAAAGACGACAACAAGGACCAACAGGCCATTCAAAGCAATTCTCAACCATCCAGTTTATCAAGTCTTGCTTGCTTTTAATATTCATAAATTACTCCGTGTTTTAAAAGCATATTGTAAATTTCATGCGCACCAATTCTAGCTTTTTCCTCTTTAGAAGAATGCCTATCATGATGACAAGGGCTTAGCATCATTTCTGTTAAAGCATTAACTATCTTCTGCTTAACATCAATCTTAATTTTTTCATGGTGAATAAGCCATTCAAGATTCATTGTTAACGCTAATTCATCTGAATCTTGTGGAGTGGTAAATGTAACAGCGATAGTTCCGTCAATATCCGATATGTTTAAAATATCGCCTTGACCTGCATACTCTTCGCAGTCTATATAGACTTTGTCGCCAACATTGAAATCTTCAATCTTCATAAATTACCCCATCGCTAAACATGAAATGCAAAGGTAACATGCACAACCCGTCATTGTCAACAAGAAAAAACGCTTGACAGACACGGCAATATAGGCAACAATGATATTTCAACGTTTACCGGAGAAATTCCATGCTATTCAAAGTACCAATTGATGTTATTCAGGAAATTATCGACAAATGCAACGACCAGATGAAATTCGACACCTATCAGGAGGCGATTAATCTTAGTTTTGATGGCTTTGTATTTATGACTACACATGAGTTAAAATCTTTGCTAGACTTGCGCAATGAATATTAAATGGACTTCCTTATGAGCAAGAAAAAGTTTCTTGAGTATTTGAGAGAAAACTTCAGCTCTATTGAAGATGCCGAGCGAGACGGCCTGGTCGAAATGAAAGAGCGAAAGGTTATGCAATATGTTTATATGGATCAACGCTTGATCCATACCGGAAATGAGTGTTATTTTGTAAGCGCAAACCATGATCTAACCTATGGCGAAGTTGAAACAGCAATCGTTATGTTCAAATGTCCACTAAAGAGAGCGAAACAATGAAATGCAAATGGGATATGCCGCAAGGTGATATGATTCGCTTTGACTCAGAAGACGATGTAAAGCATTTCTTTTCAAAGCTAAACATCAGTCCTGAATCGGCAGGGAAATACGGCATTTCTTTTCGTTCACGCCAGATGACGGATGCAGAGCTAGAAGAATACGGCATTGAATACGATGAAGATTACAAAGAAGATACAGAAATTTACATTTGCGACGAAAAGCGCATTCCAACAGCGCCTATTTTCGACAAGAACGAATATGTAGATATTGAAAAGCAAGGCGTTGTAAAAGGTAAGACGCCTGTACTTGTATTTGACAAAGACGATATTATCGTTGATAAAGAGTATTACTCAAGCTATCCATGTGTAGCGTTTATGAGTTTGACCTCTGGCTTTGACCGCACAGGTAGTACAGGAACGGATGTTTACGTTTGTTATCCGATAAACGATATGATGACACCGAAAACAATTCAAGACGAGGAAGATAAATACATAGACACATGGATTTCTAATACTGATAAAATTATTGGCTATGAAAAACGATTACAAAAAGAGGGGTTGCTATGAAAGAAATAGAGAAATTACAAGAAGAGCTGTCGCACTTGAACACCTTGCTAAAAGTTAAGTCAGCAGAGCTAGATGCGGCATTGCACCGGAATCAAGAGTTAACGAAAGAGCTTGTAGATGAAAAGAACAAGCATCAAGGGTTGATCAAAGATATACACGAAATTATTGGTGTGCAAGGGTAAAAACATGATAGAAGTATTTTTATTTGTCTACGCATTAATATCGACGGCTTACGCAATATATAAGCATAGACGATATGAAGGAATAAAATGCTACACGGCAAAGCTAGAGGAAAATTTAGTTAATTTGCAATGCAAGATTGCAGAAGCCAACAAAAATAACTTTTTGGAGAAGTAATGCAACGTATCTATATCTACATGACAGATGCAAATGGCGAGATCGTAGAGGAAAACAATTTTCGCTATCTTGCTGGTCAGGAGTTTAGCGTAGAAGATTGCGTAAAGGTTGCTAAGGCACATTCAAATCTCAACCACAGTACAGGTTTTTACGTCTTCATGACAGCAACAGAAACAAAGGGAGAATGGAATGCGTTTACCTAGCGTTATCGATTTCGATAAATGGCAAGAGATTATGATTGAAGGCCATGATTATGACGAGGGTATTTTTGTGTCTTGCTATAGCTGCGCTGGAGATGGGTTTAATGTAGACGAAGAAGACAATGCAGAAGACTGCGAAACATGCCAAGGCGAAGGGGAGCTTTGGTTTGAAGAGTTCTATGAAGTGTATGATCTAAAACACCATTATAATAACAAGCGGTTCAAAGAATACCTTGAAAAAGACCTGCAAAAATATGCAGAATACACAGGAAGCGACCTGCAAGACGTTCTGTTCTGCTACGGAATTTCAGGTGGCAGGTGGAATTTTTAATGAATAAGAAAGAAAAAGACTTTACATTGCGAGAGTCTTTAGATATATTGTCTATATCATTGTCTATGGCGTTATTTATGGCAACTTGCTATTATATTGGTGGGTAGATAACAACCAAAAACCAAAACAAAGGAAACAAAAAATGTTAAAACTAGGCACAAAAGCGTTTTACCCAGAAAGTCTCGAACGAGGCACAGAAGAACAGCGTCATAACGACTCTGAAATCGTCTTAACCGACCACTTGGAAAAGAAGCAATATCGCATCAAGCTAATGCGAACATTTATCACTGACAAAACTAAAATCGCAGAATGGAACTTTAAAACGCCAGAAGGAGCAAATTACAACCGAACGTTTAAAAGCAATACAACAGAGTTCTGTGACCTGTATTTGTCAAAAGATATCAAAATCTTTCAGAGCTTTGTAGATCCTGAATACAACTTCTGCAAAATCTGTATTGATGCACCTGCATGGGTATCTATCATTCGCTCAAATGTAGAGCGCAATCAAGAAAAAGAAGAAGAGTTTAAACGAGCCGCTATTGAAGAGGAAGAACGTAGAAAACCTAAGAAGCGGCTGTTCCACTTCAAGCTTGGTCGTTAACATAACCACCGTGTTATAATATCCCCTCAAAAGAGATTTTTAGGGGATATTTTTTTATGGCTTTGAAGAAAAAGTCTATCTTTCAGGAGACGAATATCGTCAAGCGCATGAAAGATAGAAACCGACCAGTCCGTGCCTTAATGAATGGCGTAGCAACAATTCGTAATCAGATCACGAATAAGAACAACGAAACTGAGCCTACGATTGTTGAATATATCCCCAAAGAAGAGCGTGAAAGCAATAAATCCTACGAAAACCGCTTGCTTAGAACTTACGTTACTCCATACCTTAAAAACGCTGTAACAACCGCTACAGGACAGATTTTTAAGAACCCTATCCAGATACGACCAGAAAACGAAGACTTGCCGGATAATGTCAACGATCTGATTAAAAACGTTGACATGGAAGGCACAGACCTTAATGAGTTCTGCATGAAAGCAACTGAGGAATCGCTTGCTTACGGAATGTCGATTGCTTACGTGGACTACGCAAACCCTTCAAAGTCTGATAACCGTGGCGAGCAAATGCAATCCGGTGCGCGACCATACGTTAAGTTGGTGACTTATTACGATTTGCTAGGTTATTCGTTCGATCAGTACGGGCGTATTACAATGCTGCGCTTCCTTGAAGAAGCAATCCTTGAAGATGAAGAATACGGTGTTGAAACTGCACAGCGCGTAAAAGTTGTTACGCCTACAGGTTATAAAATCTACGATCAAGACGCCAAAGGCGAAGACTATCTTGTTGAACAAGGAAAGATTCAGCGCTTTGTTGATGGCAAGTTGATTAAAGATTACGTCCCTGCTGTTGTTCTTTATGGTCGTAAACTTGGTACCTTAAACGCTGCATCTGTATTTGAAGACCTTGCTTATATCAATTTGCAGCATACTCAGGTTAATTCAGATTTATCTTGGTCTGCTCATTTCTATCTTATCCCATTCCTATTTACCATTATGGGAGAAGATGGAGACACAGACGAATTTAGCAAAAACTTTTCATTACTTGCTTCAAATATCAATGTCACTCTGCCAAAAGATAGTGATATTAAATGGGTAGAAACAAACGGCAAGGCGCAAGAAGCAGGCCAGTCTCTTTTAAATTCTATTGAAGAAAAGATTGATATTTCAAAAATGGATTCAACGGTATCGGTTACTTCAGGAGCTAAAGAAACAGCAACTGGTCGAGCATTACAAGCAGACTCTTCAAGCGCAAAGCTTAAACTTCATGCTGAAGCTATTGAATCATTCGCCAAATCAATTATTGAAATGATGGCTTCGTTTACAGTTTATAAACTGCCTTCTTTTGATGTATTAGCAAATAAAGAGTTTAACGCTAAGTTTAATGATAGTGTATTTAAAACGACAACCGATATGGTAGCTAATAATCAGCTAACACTTAAAACAATGCTATCTGAAGCTCAGCGTCGTGGTGATATTTCTGACGACATTGATATTGATAAGGAAGTAGAAGAGCTGATGAAAATTGGTAAAAAAGAAGATGAGCCGGATATTATAACACAATATAATAATATCGAATTAGAACAAGAAGAAGCCGATGAATTAGAGTAATAAATAACTGTGTTATAATATAACCATATTAGTTATCAACAGATAACTTTAAACTACTTTTACCAACAGGTGAAGATTACTATGGCACTTGATTTACAAAATCCAGAAGTCCAACAGGCACTGCAAGAAGCTGGTTATATCGCTCAAACCGATGCCGAGCGAATGATTG
>Ga0193951_1000355_pt1 | contig 21447 bp, 22 predicted proteins | sample BB_2_MG_FD_140370 | JGI IMG/M metagenome (GOLD analysis project Ga0193951, IMG submission 140370) | Microbial mat bacterial communities from the Broadkill River, Lewes, Delaware, United States - BB_2_MG | ecosystem: Environmental > Aquatic > Freshwater > River > Microbial mats | place: USA...
AACTAACTATTTTAACTACAATACAACAACTTAGAATTTAAAAGGGTTAGCAGTAAATATGCACTTAAGACCCTAATAATCGTTGGATATTTACTATTAATGTTTTATTTTTGTAGCAGATTATTAATAAAAAAGCATTATTAGTTACGAATCCTAACATTTGTCATATATCGCATGGATAGCAATTTACAAATCGATAGTCTTGATAAGAAGATCTTATCACTTATCACAAAAAATGCCCGTATCCCATTTCTAGAAGTAGCACGCGAGTGTAAAGTGTCTGGAGCGGCCATTCATCAGCGCATACAGCGCCTGATGAACATGGGTGTTATTAAAGGGTCTGAGTTTATCATTAACCCAAGTAAAATTGGTTATCACACCTGTGCCTTTATGGGCATCTTCCTTAAGAAAGCGAGTCTTTTTGATAAGGTTGTAAAAATGCTAGAAGAAGTGCCTCAGATTGTTGAGTGCCACTACACAACAGGTCAATATGCTATATTTATAAAAATATATGCCAAAAGTAATGAGCACCTGAAGCGCATTCTTCACGACAAACTACAAGCTATTGCTGGTATTTCGGCTACCGAAACCATAATTTCGTTAGATGAAAGCTTTAAGCGACAGTTACCTATTGACTAATGATTGTGTTACCATATATGGAAAGTAACGGATTTTAAGCATTCAATTTTCAGTAAAATAAGACACTTTTTAAAATAATAGCGGTTTAGGCTTAGATCTAAACCGCTATTATTTTATCCGGTGTAGGTTACGATCGTACTATAATTCTACAACAACTTTACCTTTCGTTCTTCCCGATTCAACTTGTAAATGCGCCTCTTGAATTTGCTTAAAGCCATAAACTTTATGTATGTGAGGTCTAATAACTTTTCTTTCCAATAAATCTGCAATTATTTGCATATCACTTCCACTTGAGTATACAGACATAAAAAAACAGGCCTTTAAGTTTTTGTGTTGGGCGGCTCTTTTATCTTCCTCACTTAATCCAGAGGGTAAATTCACAATGGTCCCCTTCTGGCGAAGTACACTAACCGACTTTTGAAAGTTATTATAACCAATTGTTTCTAAAACAAAGTCAATATCACTCAGTCTATCCTCGAAAGATTCCTTTTTGTAATCAATATGCTCATCTGCCCCTAGCCTTAATACAAAATCCTTATTTTTTGCCGATGAGGTCCCAATAATATAAGCACCCAAGTACCTAGCTATCTGTACGGCAAAATGCCCCACTCCGCCCGCAGCTGCATGCACTAAAACTTTATCTCCTCTATTTAGTTTACCAAAAAAAGTAAACCCTTGCCAAGCTGTTAGTGCAGCTAAAGTACTAGCAGCAGCTTCTACATGCGAAGTGTTCTTAGGCTTTAAAGCTAGATGTTCTGCTGGAACGGCAACGTATTCGGCATAGGCCTTTCCGTGTCCTACAAAATTTACCATCCCAAATACTTCATCATTCGTTTTTAACGCAGTGACATTTTTTCCTGTTTCAACAACAATACCTGAAACATCCCAACCTAAAATTATAGGATCTTCATTCTTTAAGACCTCGGCTAATGCTTCACCACTTCTTGTTTTTACATCTACAGGGTTTATGCTAAATGCTTTTACTTTAATCAATACTTCATTTTTGGCTATTGATGGAAGAGCTACTTCTTGCTCAATTAAATGTCCTACTTCGCCAAACTGTTTTAATAATATTGCTTTCATTAGTTTATATCTTTTTGGCAAATTTAAACCGAACAAAAGCCTTAAATCCGGTATATTTTTTCCATTATGGTGTACTTTTGTACTAATGAAAACAGAAAATATAGAAAGACCTGTAGAAATCATTTATGAAAAAGTTGATGAATGCCCAATTAGAGACAGGGTTTTCAGTTTTTTTCAGTTGGTTTTTGTTTTGTCAGGCAATGGCCATCACACAATCAACAAAAATAGAAGTAGTTATCAGAGCAATGACTTATTTCTATTAACACCTAATGACATACACACCTTTGAAGTTGAGGCTACCACTGAATTCTTATTGATACGTTTTAATAATTCTTATCTAAAAAACTATCAGTGGAGGAACTTGAACCATCTAGAATGTTTACTTAATAATGCAAGTCACATTAATGGGAATGTACTTAGAGCTGTTTCAGACAAGTTCATTGTAAAATCGTTAATGGAATCTATTTTGAAGTGTTTGAATAAAAACGATTTGTTCAACGAAGAGCTGAAAAGTTATTTACTCAATGCGCTATTGGTGGTGGTGGCAAGGAGTATTTCATTTTATCAATTGGAAGGATTGGATCAGAATTTTGATAAACGCTTTATTAATATTATCAATTATATTCAAGAAAATATTTATTGCCCCGATAAATTAAGAACAGCGCATATTAGTCATGAATTTAATATGGCTGAAAGTTATTTAGGACGCTTTTTTAAGTCGCACAGTAATGAAACCATGCAAAATTATATTGCCAAATACAAAACCCAACTCATTAAAAACAGACTAAGATTCAGCAGTCTACGGATGAATGAGATTGCTGAAGAATTCAATTTTATCGATGGGAGTCATTTGAATAAGTTTTTTAAAAAGCAATCGGGTTTAAGCCTATCAGCATACAAAAATTCTGTACTGTGCTAAATGTTACAGATTAAAGGCACAACATAAAAAAAGCTCTTAAGAGAGCCCTTTTTATAAGGTTAACTCGCCATTTATCAACTGTTTTAATAGCGGGTTAAATTTATTGAATGCATCTTCAAGAATAGTATACACCTTAGATCTTCTTATTTCACCCGAATCATATTCTGTTTGGCTCAATAGCAATTGATCGTATTTATCGTTTCGATTAGTAAGTACGAGATGCGGTAAGGTATTTATGGTAGCCTCTATTTTATACTCCTCTTCCTTTATAACCTGATGTTTTAATAACAAAGGGTGTGCTTCGAAAAAGTTAAAGGTATTATCGCCCAAATAAAGATGAACACACAAACGGATTGAAAGCGGTATAGAATAGAACAAATGAAACTTCTTTCGCTCATCAGGTAGTGAAATATTAACACAATTCTCCATTTTATTGGTTGGCGAGTAATTTAAGGTCCATATCAAATCATGGTTCATTTCTTCTTTTATCGCGAACAATAAGCGAAGGCGAGGCATTACAATGTTTAAAAAATGATCATCATTGCGGTATTGCTCAATCAACTCACTCAAGAGTGCTGCGTTAAAATTTAATCTCTTAGACATGGTAAATAGCATTTAGTACCTGTGGCGTCTGTTTTGTTGCTTTATTCAATTCTACATCGAGTCGACCAAGATAAATACCACCCCATCCGGCCTGATTAACAACTACTTCTTCTTGATTTTGATTCATCACACGCTCCGGTTTTTCCATAAAGGTATGCGTATGCCCTCCCAACACCATATCAATATGACTACTGCTTTGTGCAACAAGCACATCAGATACCTTATTAGTGTCATATTTAAAACCAAGGTGAGAGAGTACAATTACCAAATCGCAAGACTCTGTCGTTTTTAACTGCTTAGCCGTGTTGTTAGCTACTTCAATGGGGTTATGGTATATCGTATTTTCATATGACTTTGGATTTACCAATCCATTTAACTCGATACCCAAACCAATGATTCCAATTTTTATAGGCCCTTTATTAATGATCAGAGAAGGAATTGTCAAACCTTGCAATGGCGTCTCTTCAAAACTATAGTTACTACAAACAAAAGGAAAGTTGGCTCGTGATACTTGAGCAGCTAAGGCTTCTATTCCATTATCAAATTCATGATTTCCTAATGTGGCAGCATCATAGCCCATTCTATTCATCAAATCAATCTCTAATTTCCCCTTATAGATATTAAAGTATGGTGTGCCCTGAAAAATATCACCACAATCCAGCAGCAGAACGTTCTCTTGCTCGTTTCGGATTTGATCAATTAAGGCGGCACGACGCGCAAATCCACCTTGCGATGGCCAGCGCGAATGCGTTGGTGGAAAAGGATCAATATGACTGTGCACATCATTGGTATGCAGTATGGTCAACTTCGTACTTGACGGATTGCAAGCATTATACAAGGGAGCCAAACCAATAGCCGTGGCGCCTAACAGGCCATTCTTAAGGAATTTTCTTCTACTATTCTGCATGGTAAATACGGTTATCAAGTTGGCTATTTATGGTTTTATTACTGGCAGTCAAACGCTGGATATGTTGAATAATGGCATCCCTCACTTTCAAACCGGTCCCCTCTCGAGCTATAGCCGATTTAAAAACGACAAAATGGTCGCCGCCATCAGCTAGGTAATCAGAGGTTGCTATAATATAATTTCGCTCTTCGAGCGCCTTACCACCTACTTTAATATTAACAGCCTGCTTATCTCTCATGCCAAACGACGCACCTGCAATGCCATCGCCACCAACGCTTGCCAAATAGTTGAACAGTTCTATTATTTGACCTTTAGTAAGCGTTAAATACACAATTTCATTCTCAAAGGGCATTAATTGATAAATGTTACCAATTGTAATATTACCTTTCTGTAAGGGAATACGTAAGCCCTTCACATTTATCAGACTAACGTCTGGTTTTTGACTTAAATCCACGCTTACCTTACATTCTTCCAGCATCAAATCAGAAACAAAATTCGTTAAGATTCCCTCTGGCAATCCACCCGACAATTCACGCTCTGCCTCCCCAATAACTTTACTCATCTCTAATGTCAAGCTATCTCTATATGGCTTTATTTCATCATCCATAAGCGAGTCGATGGCGACCAAGCTGTCTATTAAATAATAGTTAGCACTAACACTTTGCTTTTTATATCCACTTGTTTGACAAGCAGAAAACACAAGTATGACACACAGCCACACAACACTCTTTTTGCTGATAGTTAGAAACATATACTTCTTCTACAATTTAAAATTCAGAATATAAACGTATTCTATAATAAGGCACAAGAATAGTAAAAGGTTTTGCACAAATATGAATTTATTATGAAAAAAATAGTTAAATTATTAGTGCGATACTTTTGGGGGTCAAAAAGCGCATTGTATATTAACCAGTCATAGATAATACATAGTATCTCTGGCAGATCATTAGAGCTGATCACAACTGCAGAAAACAGCTCGATTGACGACCATTTAAAACAATAAAAGCTACTCTTATGAGCAGCTTTATCGATTTATCACTTAATGCGTTCAAGGTATTTTTTTCGAATACCCATTAGGTATTCCCGATCAATGTTTGGGTTATAAATTCTAACCATATCAACTACTCCAAAGTCCTGATGAAAATGGCCTACTGCTGCATCAAACTTACTTAAATCCCAGTTTTGCCTTACCTTTAATGATAAATCCTCAAAATATTTCCAGGTTAACTTATGCGGCACGGTAAAGTAACCATGATCCTTTTCGTCCAAATCAAAGTACACCCCTTCATCAATTTCCTCAAGAGTGAAAAATTTCTTCAGCCGAATGATGCCCTGTCCGGTAATATTCTTCGGTTTCTTCCTGAACTCAATACCCTCATCCATGTAACCAGCTTGCAAGTCTTTAATTTGATCGAAAGCTTCCAGGTGGCGAACACGAATAATATCATAATCTTTATTGTAAAGATGAACGGTACCCGCTGCGGCACTAAAGTTGGTACTAAAGTACTTTTTAATGTTTTGCGTTGCTCGCGTTACCTCCTCTAAAGTATAGAGTTTTTTCAGAACCAAATAAATGTAAAGTGGCTTGGTGTCACTTGGGATATCACTGTAATAGCTAAAAAAACCCGGAAATGGTTCGGGAGCTTCCAACACAAAGGTGTTCGGGAGAATTTTTTCGTGCATGGTCACCAACGACTCCTGCTTAAGGAGGTTGCCATATCTCTGCAAAATAATCTTTTTTGTGCTCATAGATGTGTGTTAGTTAATTATACCTCCGTTTTATAAAATTTAGATTGTCATCCAAAAGTTATAAAAAAAAAAAATGTCAATCAACCACCTCACTTCACTCCTTCAGTTTTATTCACCCATATGATCACGAACAAATACTGGCTGATCTGCTGATGATAAGCTGGCACTGTAGTAATAGCCTCCTTCTGTAAAAGCAATCAAATCATCAGCATTAGATATTTCATTTTGAATAATAAAGCGCGTCATTAAGCCTCTAGCCTTTTTAGCATAAAAGCTTATGACTTTGTACTCCTCATTTTTCCAATCTTTAAATACAGGAGTTACAATTCTTTTGGCAAATATCTTTTTATTAACTGCTTTAAAATATTCGTTAGAAGCCAAATTGACGAGTGTATCAGAATTCGCCTTATCCATATCCTCCAATAACAATTTGGTAATGGCATCGCCCCAAAAGTTGTATAGATTCTTATGAGAGCCGATGGACAGCTTAGTCCCCATCTCTAGACGATAAGGCATAATGGCATCAAGCGGGCGCAACAAGCCATAGAGTCCCGACAGCATCCTTAGCTTACTATTGGCAAATTCTATTTCTTTAGCCGACAACGAATAGGCATCAATACCAGTGTACACCTCACCTTTAAAGGCGAAAAGGGCGGCTTTCACCTGATTTTGTTCAAATGGATGTGACCACACTTGAAAACGATGATGATTAAGCTGAGCTAATGCGCTGCTAATTTTCATTAAGCTCGAAAGCTCTTCTGGCTTCAAACGTTTTAAGGCTTTTACAACATTAGATGCTTCACTCGGAAACCTTATTTCAGAATGATTGACTTGTGGTGCCTGCGTTTCATAATCCAATGATTTGGCAGGCGATATAATAATGTGCATAGTTTACTTTTTATTTGCATTTACAACAAGCTTAGACAGCTTCTGGTTCACCACTAATCTCTAACAAAAAAAGGGCCACCATAGCAGCCCTTCTATATCTTTTTTTCCCTCCTTATCAATCCGTTACAATCACCTCAACCCCTGCGTTTAGCAACTTCTCTCTATCCTCTTCGCTTATTCCCTTATCTGTAACAACAATATCCACATCTTTTATTTGACCAATAACAGCAAGGCTACGTTTTCTAAACTTACTCGAATCAACCACAAGAATGACCTTTTTAGCCATCTTGAGCATCGTTCGATTAAGGGCAGCTTCCTCAAGGTGCGGTGTGCTAAAACCTAAATTAACATCAATGCCATCTGCACCAATGAATAACTTATCGCAAAAAAAGTTTTTAAAACTGTTCTGAGCTATTGAACCAACCAAAGAAAGGGATTTCTTACGCATAACGCCACCTGGCATTATTACATTAATCTGGTCGAGTTCGGCAAGTGGCCCAGCAATGTTGAGTGCATTGGTAATAACCGTTAAACCCTTAAACTTATTAAGGTGATTAGAGACTTCTTTAGTTGTGGTTCCTGAATCCAAAACCACTGTATCGCCCTCTTCAATTAATCGTGATGCACGCTTACCAATAGCCTCCTTCTCTTTAGCATTTTTCACCTTCTTATCCGATAACTTCATATCCAGAGTTACCTTATCGGTTTTTATGGCACCTCCTCTGGCCCTAATCAACAGGTTTTTGTGTTCCAATTGAGTAAGGTCATTACGTATAGTGACTTCACTTACATTAAACTGTTCACTCAATTCATGAACATTGACCTGTCCTTTTGAGTCAAGAAGCTTTAGAATCAGCCCCCTGCGACCAACGGTAGTTTTCGGATCGAAGTTATTCATCAGAATAATATTTTTTCCCTCGCCAAATGCCAATTACAAATAGCGATAGTTAGACGATTAAATGTTTAGTTGCACAAAATAAGTAAAAAAATCAATGAGTAAGCATACGAAAGTTATTAAGTAACCATACGCTCCGGTCATTTTACGTTCAAAAGCCCTATGGGCTTACATTTGCTTGATATTAAGTTTTTTCGAAAGGCTCGATTATTTTTTCATAATGATTTGTAAGCCATTATGAATGGCTTACCTTATTCCTTAAATATGGATGAATCGTGAATATTTATTACTTTTCCACCTCAATTTAAAGTTGGGGTGTGAAAAAATGGATGAATTTTATAGTGTAGAAGACTTCTTTTCAATTGCTAAGATCGATGCACACTTACATTATTACTCGGAAAACAATCTATTTATAGAGCTTGCTAAACAGCATAACATTCGGCTTTTGTCAATTAATGTTGACTTTTTAGAAGATGAGTGGATGTTATTAGCTAAGCAAAGGGCTATTGCCAGCAAGATGATGGCTAATTACAATGCTAATTTTGCTTTTATTGGAGCTGTACCGATGGTACACCCACTACACAAATCACACATTACAAAGGCCATATCACATATTGATAAAGCAATTGAAAAAGGCGCTATTGGGGTAAAGATATGGAAGAATGTAGGTATGAAGATTACGTACGAAGGCGAATATGTCATGATTAACAACCCTATATTTCAGCCTTTACTAAGTCATCTTTCATCGCATAACACACCCTTACTAGGCCACTTTGGTGAACCTCGTAACTGCTGGTTACCTCTGGATGAAATGACCGTTTCTTCTGATCAAAAGTACTATGCTGGCCATCCTGAATTTCATATGTACCTGCGCCCTGAAATGCCAAGTTATCATGATCAAATTGATGCTTGTGATCAAATGCTGTCCAAAAATACAGATTTGAAATTTATTGGAGCCCACCTTGGTAGCAGTGAATATAGTATCACCGAAATGGCTAGACGACTTGATCAATACCCCAATCTGATGTTTGATATGGCCGAACGCATTTGTCACTTACAATACCAAAGTATTAGCAACCATGCCGGGGTATACAATTTTCTTGTAAAATATCAAGATCGCTTAATGTATGGTTCGGACATGGTATTCACCGATTCAAAAAATGAGCAAGAGCAAATAGCAGATGTCAAAAGCAGATGGCTCAACCAATGGTGTTTTCTAACTCAGAACCATACACAAACTACCTGGGAAGTGAAGGGCACATTTAAAGGCATGGCCTTACCTAAGAAGGTTATTGATAAAATTTATTACCACAACGCCTTGCGCACCTACCCTAAATTATCACAATACTTTACGTACAAATAATTACGATGAAATTTTATATGGCTCCCCTACAGAGCTACACCACTTCATTTTACCGACAAGCACACGCCCTTACCTATGGTAAAATGCACAAATATTTCACACCCTTTTTTGAAGATACAGGCAAAAGCCTGGCTCTAATAAAATTTGAACCCGAATTAAATCTGCAACTCAACAACGAGCTAAATGTTGTACCACAAGTTGCAACAAATAATGCATCGTTCCTTGTGTCTTTCGCCAAGGAAATGAAAAGACGTGGTTTTAACGAGATTAACATCAACATGGGCTGTCCGTTCCCAATGTTGGTTAAACGTGGTAGAGGCGGCGGTATCCTCAACTATCCTGATAAGGTTTCTGAACTACTGCGTACATTTGAAAAAGCAAACTTAGACCTGAAACTGTCTGTAAAAATGCGTTTAGGCATTGACAATAACCATCAAGGGCAAGAGGTGATAAACGTCCTCAACAAGTATCAACTCGAGGAGCTCATCTTACACCCTCGTCTTGTTACTCAAAAGTACAGTGGCGTTCCCGATTGGGATAGTTTTGAGCTATTCTGCCAACAGTGTATACATCCAGTGGTAGCCAATGGGGACATCACCAGTAAAACTGTTTTATCCTCTCTAAAAGAACGCTTTAAAACAATAGACACATTCATGATAGGCAGAGGCTTACTAAGTTCTCCTGACTTATTTTCCACCTTAAACAATACGAGTCCAAACCCTCCAATCCAAACCTTACACCAGCATTACTATGGGCTTATTACGTCGCATTACACCGATTGGAACCAAGCATTTAACTTCTTGCAATCATTCTGGCATTACCCTTTAAACTTGTCCATAGAAGGGCAACGCCTCTTGCGTAAACTAAAAAAACACAACAAACCAAAACTATACGCCGAATGGCTGGCAAGGGTCAATTCACATTTATCAGATAGGATTCACCCCTTTACATAGCCACATGCGCTATTTCAAATTATGAAACTTACTGATAAACCACTCATATGAATGACAAAGCTCAAAGCGTTTTCTTTATAAAAGTGGTACATTTGCATACTCAAAAAAAAACGATCATGATTATAGATGAAATTAAAGAAATATTAGAGCATGAAGCTCAGGCAGTTAAAAACATTCCAGCAACGGATGATTTTGTTAATGCTGTTAATCTGATCCATCAGCAAGTTCATGAAAAGGGAGGCAAATTAATTACCACCGGAATGGGTAAAGCGGGACAAATAGCCATTAATATGGCCACCACTTTCAGTTCTACGGGTACTGCCGCTTGTTTTTTACACCCCAGTGAAGCACAGCACGGTGACCTAGGTATCTTACAAGAGAATGATGTCTTATTGATGATTTCTAACTCTGGTAAAACAAGGGAAATTATTGAGCTAATAGATTTAGCCCGAGGCTTACGCCCCAATGTACCAATCGTGGTTATTACAAGTAATACCGCTTCTGTACTCGCTCAAGAGTCAGATGTTTGCTTAAACACGGGTAACCCTAAAGAAGTATGTACTTTAGGCCTTACTCCAACAACATCTACCACCACCATGACAGTTATAGGTGATGTTCTTGTTGTGCTTTTAATGAAAAAAATCAAATTTGACAATACAGAATATGCTAAGCGTCACCATGGTGGATACCTTGGACAACAATCGCGCAAAGCAGCAGGACTAAATAAATAAGCATGAGCTTTAACTGGAAAAAATTACAAAACGGATCAGATATCCGTGGCGTTGCATTAACCGGAGTTGCTGGCCAAGAAGTTAACCTAGATACTACTGTAATAAAGCAATTGGGCTTATCATTTTACCAATGGTTAAAACAGAAAAAAAACACTGATAAGGCCATAAAAGTAGCCGTAGGGATGGACTCGCGCTTATCAGGTCCTGATTTAAAAGCAGCCTTCATTGACGCCCTAGTTAGTGCCGGCGCCGAGGTAATGGACTGTGAGATGGCATCAACACCAGCCATGTTTATGACCACCGTAACTGCGCCATACCATGCAGATGGAGCAGTGATGTTAACTGCTAGCCACTTGCCATTCAATCGTAATGGGCTTAAATTTTTCACAGCCGAGGGTGGTCTCGAAAAACAAGATATTTCAGACATCCTATCGCTGGCCGAGAACGAACAGTTTGACTTGCCAGCAAAAGCTGGATCATGCACAACAGTAGATTTCATTGGAGTATATGCCAATATTCTAGTTGATAAAATTAGAAAAGAAGTCAACTCTACAAGTAACTATGAACAACCTTTAAGTGGTTTTAATCTGGTTGTAGATGCCGGTAATGGAGCGGGTGGTTTTTATGCCAATAAAGTATTAGAAGTACTGGGTGCTAATGTAAATGGCAGCCAATTCTTAGATCCTGATGGCCGTTTTCCGAACCACGTACCCAATCCAGAGGATGCCGTTGCCATGCAATCCATCTGCAAAGCAGTGAAAGAACACAATGCTGATTTAGGCCTTATATTCGATACAGATGTTGATCGAGCTGCAATTGTTGATGAAAAAGGAAATCCAGTTAACCGCAATGAGCTCGTAGCCCTCTCCGCAGCAATCATTAACGAAGAGCACCCTGGCTCTATTGTTGTAACCGACTCCATCACATCAGATGGTTTAGGTTGGTTTATTAACGATGAACTAAAGGCTAAGCATCATCGTTTTAAACGTGGTTATAAGAATGTGATTAATGAAGCCATTCGCTTAAACAACGAAGGAAAAGATTCATGGTTAGCCATAGAAACATCGGGTCATGCCGCACTAAAAGAGAACTACTTTTTGGATGATGGGGCTTACCTTGTTACCAAAATGGTAATTAAAATGGCCAAACTTAAAGCGGAAGATAAATCTTTATCCTCACTAATTGAGAAACTACCAACTCCAGCGGAGAGCAAGGAGTTTAGAATAAATATCAATACCGAAGACTTCAAACAGTACGGCGATAAAGTTATTAGTGAACTCGGTATTTATGCGGCTTCTAAAACCGGCTGGGAATTGGTTCCTAATAATTACGAAGGGGTACGTATTTCTGTAAAAACAGCCACCGCAAGTGGTTGGTTCTTACTACGCCTTTCGCTTCACGATCCTGTTATCCCTCTAAATATTGAGTCGGATAATGAGGGCGGTGTTGAGCAAATTGCCCAAACATTGGTAGAGTTTTTTGAAACATTTGACAAACTAGACTTAAAGTCATTAAAAAACAGATAATTATGAGAATTTTGAAAGAGAGCACTATCGGCGTTGTTGTTGATATCCAAGAAAGATTATTTCCTCATATTCATCAGCACGAACTTCTTGAGAAGAATACTAGCATCTTGATTCAAGGGCTAAAAGCCTTAGATGTCCCTTTTTTGGTTACCGAACAATATAAAAAGGGACTTGGCGAAACCGTAAACGGCATCAAAGAGTTGGTTGCCAACGATCCACACTTCGAAAAAATGGCTTTTAGCTGTTGCGATGATCCAAAATTTATGGAATCATTGGAAACAAGCACAAAACGCAACGTGATACTGGCTGGTATGGAAACTCACATTTGCATGCTACAAACAGCTATTGATCTTAAAGAAAGAGGCTTTAACCCAATTGTTGTAGCGGATTGCGTGAGCTCACGCACACCAGAAAACAAAGCCCTTGCCCTTGAGCGCTTGCGCCAAGAAGGTGTGGTTATCACCAGTTACGAGTCAATTTTATTTGAATTGTGCCGTGTGGCTGGGTCTGATGCATTTAAAACCATCAGCAAGTTGATTAAGTAATTGAAATTACATATTTTGCAAGCCACTTTGTGATCACAGAGTGGCTTTTTTAATGGGGCAAAGTAGAATTGGGAGAGTATGAGGAGAGTATTTGGACTAGGGGAAACCGTATTGGATATTATTTTTAAAGACCACCAACCGGTGGCTGCCAAAGCAGGCGGAAGTGCATTAAACACGTTAGTATCACTTGCACGGGTAGATATACCAGTTAATTTTATTACAGAAATTGGTCGTGATAAAGTGGGCGAGAACATCATGAAATTCTTAAGCGACAATGGCTTATCAAGCGATTACGTCTGTCGTTTTACTGAAGGAAAATCAGCGATTGCTTTGGCTTTTCTGAATGATCAGAATGATGCAGAATACGAATTCTTTAAATCCTACCCTCAACAACGCTTAACGGGTGAGATACCCCAATTTAGAGAAAATGACATTCTAATATTTGGCTCATATTTTGGTCTTAATCCAGCTGTTAGGCCACGCCTACTTGATTACCTAAAAGCTGCCAAAGACCAAGGGGCTTTAATCATTTACGACCCCAACTTCAGAAGTCATCACCTGAAAAACCGAGAAAAACTACTTTCGGTTATCGAAGAAAACTTCGCCTATGCCGATTTGGTGAGAGGTAGCGATGAAGACTTCATAAATATATACGGCACTAACAATCCGACCGAAGTCTATGCCCATGTCGCTTCGTATTGCACTAATTTAATTATTACGGCAGGCGCCAAAGGTGTTTATACCTATAGCTCTGGCTATCACCACCATTACAACGTACCCATTATTAATCCGGTTAGTACCATTGGCGCAGGCGACAACTTTAATGCGGGCATTATAAAAGCAATACTAGAATACAACATCTGCAAAAAGAATGATCTCGTAATAACACCTAGAGACTGGGTACACATAGCTGCCTATGGTATCGAATTTTCATCAGAAGTATGTATGCACATAGACAACTATGTTGATGGCGATTTTAAGCATAACTTAAAAAACAATGTTGATATACGCATTAATGCGACAAATTAAGAATAGGCCTTAATTATTGTAAACCTCTTCTCTCGTGTAGAAACCACTATCCTCTATAAGCACTTTATCCAAATTCTGTTTGGTGACCGCTATAGATGGTACTTTTAACGTCGGTATTTCCATCTGCCCATTATTGGTATAACTTAACTCCATTTCACTTAATGCTTTATCATCCCTTATCATTTTTACAACAAGGTCTGCTGACTGCTCAGCAATTTTTTTTAGTGGATGAAAAGCGGTCATTTGCTGTTTTCCGTTTATGAGATTTTTGACGGCGCGCATCTCGGCATCCTGACCACAGATATAAACAGGCGTAGTAATACCATGCTTTTGCAGAACTTGCACACAAGCATCGGCTATACCATCGTAACCAGCAAATATAATATCAGGTACTTGACCGGTAAACGACAAATATTGATCCAACTCAAAAGCTGCATTCGCATCACTCCAATCCTCAATAAACGTTTCGTACAGTATCTCTATGTCACCACGTTCAATAGCAGGTTGCAACTCCTTCTTAATAGAAGCATGCATCTCCACAGCATTACGATCATATTTATCACCACCAAGAATAATGGCTTTTCCCTGTGGCTTGGCCTTTAATAACTCATCAACCATTATTTTTCCCAACTCAACATTATCACCACCAATGTATAAATCTAATTCACAATTGGTAATCAATCGGTTATAGGCAACAACTTTAATACCTCTACGGTGTCCCTCTCGAACAATGGCAGCGGCGGTATTTCCATTTACCGAAATCATGGTTAAAGCATCAATACCCATATCAAACATCTCCAAAGCTTTTTCGTATTGTTTGGCTTCATCTCCTTCGCCATGGTCAACAATAACACTCACTCCAATCGATTCTCCGTAGGCCTTAAAGTAGCTACTCTCTTTTACATAACGCTCTGTTTCTGGCGAAGTGTACAGAAATCCTATTGTCAATGAATCAGTAGATTGACAAGCGTTAAGAATAAAAACTGATATAACTAAGGCTGTTAAAAATAATCTTTGCATCTTTAAACTGAATTTAATTCGTAGGAAAACAGTGATAAAAGTAGTATTTTATGACAATATTGTTTTAAAACTATGAATATTTTCACAAATTTCGGAAAATAAATATCAAATTAAAACAACCTAGGAATGAAGTGGAAAGACTTAAATATTCGCGCCAAAATCGGAAGCGGATTTGCCTTTATTATAGCAATTGTTATAGTTTTAGGCGTTTTCATACTGGTTAATTTACAAAAAGTTGAAAGCGAAATTTCCGCACTAACGTCGACCTATATCCCAGTGGTTAGGGAAGCTGGTAAAATGGATCGACATTGGAATAAAACACGGGAGTTTGCGCGCTCATACGACTTCACAGGTAATACCTATTACAAAGAAAGGGCAGAAAAAAGCTACCAAAAAATGAGTGCCGCCCTAAACGAGTTGCAGAAAGTATTAAAAAATGACCTCAGTCTGATAAAGGCCAATGGTGTTGACATGGATTTGCTCATAAATCAAGTTCATACATATAAAGACGTTACTTCCTCCTATTATAATATGGCAATGGCCTCAAGTGAAGATAAAATGAGGTTTATAGCGCATCTGCACGAAATAGATCAATATAATGACTTCAACACCAAGACAAGTAGTAATACACTTAATAAACTGGCAGTTCGCCTATTAAAAAATGATTTAGAGCAAGATTTCTCTGACATTGAAACAATACAGCAAGAATATCTCATCATACAGGATGAGATACAGAATCGCCGTTACCCGGAAGCTGTCAAGACAGAAATGGACATTATTACACAATCATTAGATGCCTACTTGTCAAACTTACGAGAGCTAAAAATTCAAGAGATTAAGCAATTTGAACTGGCCAAAAGCATAATGTGGGAAGTGGGAGCTACCTCTGATGTTGGCTTGGACTTGATGATGAAAATGGGTGGTGAAAGTGCAAATATTATTACCACGCAACGACAAATTCTTATTATTGCTTTTGTTGTAGTACTCATACTATGGTTTAATCTTGTCTTCTTTCTATCCCGAGCGATTGCGCGTCCGGTAGAAAAAAGTATCGCTATGGCGGAACGGTTGGCACAGGGCGATCTTAGTGTTCAGTTTACTGTTGACAGCAATGATGAAGTCGGAAAACTCTCTTCTTCCTTAAATACCATGGTGCATAACTTGCAAAAAATGGTAACTCAAATCAACCGCAGTGCCAAGCAAATAATAAGTGCCAGCAGTCAATTAAACGAAGGCGCAACAGAACTCTCAGATGGAGCGACACAGCAAGCCTCTTCAGCTGAGGAAGTATCTTCGTCAATGGAGGAAATGTTCGCTAATATCCAGCAAAACACTGATAATTCGCGTACCACAGAAAACATTGCTAAAGAAGCCTCGAAGGGAATAGCAGACAGTAATCAAGCGTCAAAAGTTGCCACTCAGTTTATCGAAGAAATTGCTGAAAAAATTGATGCCATCAATGATATAGCAATGCAAACCAATATCTTATCTTTAAATGCTGCGGTAGAAGCAGCTCGAGCGGGACAAGAAGGACGCGGTTTTGCGGTTGTGGCTAGTGAAGTAAGAAAATTAGCTGAACGCAGTCAACAGGTGGCAACTGAAATAACGAAAGCTTCGGTTGACACCATAGAATCATCGCGAAAAGCCACAACAAAACTAGATACCATAACGCCAGAAATCGAAAAAACAGCGGTTCTGATTAAAGAAATATCAACAGCATCAGTAGAACAACTTGGTGGTGTAGAACAAATTAATAGTGCTCTGCAGCAATTAAACCAGATTACCCAGCGTAATGCTGCTAATGCAGATGAAATTAGTAATGCTGCACAAAGCCTTAATCACCTATCTCAGGAGTTGGAAGATGCAATTATGGTATTTGACAACTCTGAAGCGTAGTTTTAATAGCTTAACATTAAGAAAACAAAAAGCGTTGAATGGTGATCCTCAATTAAGAGCTGCATCACTATTCAACGCTTTATTCTTTATGGTCATACGGCCACTTTAATTGGCCTTTTTCTTATCCTTATTAATGCTTGGGTATTCAATACGCGCGTGGTAAATGTTCTTTAACTTACTTTTAAACACTTCCTTTGCTTCTGTTATTTCTCTAAAAGTGATGGGTGCGTTAATAAACTGATCCTCATCCATCTGCACACCAATAATCTTCTCAACCAGCTTATCAATCTCATCATCAGAATAATTACGCAAACTTCGTGATGCCGCTTCTATTGAATCTGCCATCATTAAAATAGCCGTTTCTTTAGAAAAGGGAGTAGGACCAGGATAAGAGAAAGCACTAACATCAACCGTTTGTTCGGGGAATTTATTAATAAATGAATTATAAAAGTAGCGAGTTTTGGTGGTGCCCTGATGCGTGGTTATAAAGTCGATGATTTGTTTTGGCAGATTATGCTTCAGCGCCAATTTCACTCCATTATCAATGTGGTTAATAACGATACGCGCACTCTCTTCAAATCCCAACTCCGAATGTGGATTTAAGCCACCTGCCTGATTCTCGGTAAAAAACATTGGCGATGCCATCTTGCCAATATCATGATACATGGCGCCTGCCCTTACCAAAGCAGGGTTAGCATTTAGCTTATACGCCACCTCTTGCGCCAAATTACCCACCTGAATACTGTGCTGAAAAGTGCCTGGTGTTGCTTCTGCCATCTCTCGTAAAATCGGATGGTTTGTATCAGCTAACTCAACCAAAGTTACATCGGATAAAAAGCCAAACATTCGTTCAAAAATCCATATCAATGGATACACCATGAGTAACAATACACCATTGCCTGCAAAATACGCATACATCAGTGGGTCAACCGTTTTTAAACTACCCTCTTGCCACAACAATAAAGCAGTATAAAACAAGGCATAAGTTAAAATAATAAACATGGCTGCCCTTACAATATGGCTGCGTCGTGTCATCCGAAATAGACTAAACATGGCCACTAGCCCAACTGGTATTTGAATAAAAACAAATTCAAAACTGTTCTTCGCAAAAAAAGCACAAATGAGTACTGTTATCACGTGCATAAAAAAGGCCAATCGACTATCTAAGAAAGTACGAATGATAATGGGCAATATGGCAAATGGTATGATAAAGAAAGGAAAGTGCGCAAAGAATTGTCGCATACTTGCCAACAAAACCATCAAGGACGTAATGAGTAATATAAAACCTATAGAACTTATGGATTGGTAAACATCTCGCCTAAAATAAAACAAGAACAAAAAGATAGAAGCAAACATTAAGGCCACCAAGAGAAACTGACCCGCCAAAATAAAATAATAGTCGGAGTCAGATGTAATATTAGCCTCATACTTACGCCTTAAAGAATCCAATACCTTTTCCGTTTCAGCATTTACAATTTCCCCCTGGTCAATAATACGCTGGCCTGCCAAGACTCGGCCGGATGTGAGGGAGATATTCTTTTTTAAATTGGCCATTTCCGCGGCATTACGTACCGTATTAAAATGGATATTGGCTTCAATATATTTGTTTAGCTCTAACTTATTAATAAAGTCAGACGCTTCACTGATAACATCTTCTTTGTTGAGCGATAAATCATTGGTAATGGAGCTGATCAGCTTTTTATATGCACTTGTACGCTGTTCCAGCTCTGCTAACTCATAGGGCTCAACATAAGAGCCTTTGATCAACATTAGCTCAAAACTAGGCGGTGCATCAACATTAGCCTCAGGCAGCATAATAATCCCCTTACGGTAAACCTTTTCAATGTCATTAAGGCTGGTTACCTTGATCAAATCAAAATACGACGTATCTTTCCTATAGCTCCGTGACAACAAAGGGTATTGTGCCTTCTTCTGTTTTACAAAAAGATCATAGTCGGTCACAAATCTATTTTGCATGTTCTTCAAAACAGTGGTATCCATCTCGAAGTACGGCCGATGGTTTTTAAGTATCGAATTGGTTTCCTCGTTCAGCTCTGCCTGAGTTTTAAATATTGGAAAATCAAAAGGCGCAATAAGTGCCGGATGTTTCCAAGGCGTACCATTAAGGTACTCGTAGGCGAACTTACCCGTTTTAGGCAAAAGATAGGTAACAATAGCAATACTAATGATAAACAACAGTAGTCTAGCCGTAGGTTTGTAAAATTTGCTCTTAAATCGCGAAAACAGTTCAAGCATAATCTTAAATTTTATTAAAAGCACGAATATAGTGACCAAAGATGGCTAAAGGTAAGTTTTTTTAAATAATTTCACTTTCCCAATTTGGGTGAACAATGTAATTAGAGAGAATGGATAAATCAATATGCACATTTGGCTTTATTCCTGTGCGAAAAGAGCCGTCGGAACGGGCTGAGATGGTAACGCAGTTATTATTTGGCGATACATTTGATATTAGTGAGTCAAATGACCAGTGGAGCCTTATCAAAATGCATGATGATAATTATGAGGGGTGGATTAATACAAAACTGATTTCTAAACTACTAGACAAAGAAGTGGAGAACTGGATGAAAGCCACCAAGTGGGTTATACCAGCGCCCTTTGTTAAGCTTGTGTCAGAACCAGATAAAACCACGCATTACATCTCAGGTGGAAGTGCAGTTTACTTCAATACATCAGAACGCAATAGCTTCACTATTGGCGCAAAAGAATATTATATTTCAGGCAATTACAACCCCGACAAGCCTGCGGGCACACTGGCAGATAGTGCCAATGCTTTTCTAAACACTCCTTACCTTTGGGGCGGCAAGAACTTTTATGGCATTGATTGTTCCGGTCTTACGCAGATGGTGTATAAAATTGCTGGCATCCAAATACCTCGTGATGCTTCTCAACAAGTGGAGTTGGGATCAATTGTTAGCTTTGTTGAAGAAACAAAACTTGGCGATTTAGCTTTCTTTGATGATGAAGAAGGTAACATTACTCACGTTGGATTATGCTTAGGTAAAGGCGACATTATACATGCGTCAGGCCGTGTACGTGTCGACAAATTGGATCATCAAGGCATATTTAACGATGAGACAAAAGCCTACAGTCATAAATTAAGAGTTATCAAACGTCTGTTATAATGGAACATACATACGCATATCCGCGCGCTGCTGTAACCACAGATGTCATATTAATCACACAAGATCAACCGGCCCATATCTTGCTAATACAGCGGGCCAATGATCCTTTTAAGGGTTTGTGGGCATTTCCGGGTGGTTTTGTAGATATGGATGAAGATTTACGCCACGCTGCTATGCGCGAACTTGCAGAAGAAACAGGAATTACGGGCGTAGATATCAAGCAGTTTAAAACTTATGGTGCTGTTGACCGCGATCCGCGTCATCGCACCATTTCTGTCGTTTATTATTCACAACTCAACCATCAACCTCTGGCGCAAGGCATGGATGATGCTGCTGATGCCCGCTGGTTTCCCATCAGCGCATTACCACCATTAGCTTTTGATCATCAAAACATTATTAACGAGGTGATCGAGTCGCTAGAGCTTGATTGAAGATTTTAGAATATCATACGTTTCAGGGCCTTTGCTAAATAACAAATCAACCACACTTAAGTGCGGTACAAAAGGGTATTTTTCTGAAAACACCTGACGATACTCAATCATTTGATACGAAGGATCATCCTCAGGTTTTACCTTTGGATGAATCAGTTGACGTAAATCCTGCAAACTCGTTTCTTCAAAAGACTCAAAAGCTTCTGTTAACACAATTTCTTTTTCAAGCTCCAGTTCATCCAGTATGGTTTGTAACAAGTCTTGGTTAAAATCAACCAAGTACTTGTACCTTTTCTCATAAAAAGGCGCAAAATCATCGGCGTAATACTCAAAAAAGGGAGAACTGTTATACGCTGAAACAATGGATCGCCAGTGCTGTTTCTGCCAATGCGTATCGTAACTAATCTGCGTTTCTTTTATGCTTACTTTCTGTTTTTTTACTTTGACAACAGGTACAGCCAAGCTTAGTGGTCCATTTGCACCAGTTATGGCACAACGGTTGGCATATGTTTTGCGCTGGTAATTAGCGTGTTGATCAATAACAATCTGATCGGCGTTAAGCACATGAGCAAATAACTGCACAGACCCTAAATAACTCAATGGCAACAACTTATTCTTGTTCATTCGTCTCTTTTGATTCATCATTCTTCACCTGATCATTATTTGCAGTACTTTTTGGCTTCATTTTCGACTTAATAAAGAAGTACGACGCACCCGCAATAACCCCAGTTAAAAAAACAACAATTAATAACACAGCGAGGGATATGCTCACCTTGCTAAAGAAGAAGTCAACTTCCACCGGATTAGCATTTTGCACTGAAAAGAGCACCAGTAAAGCTGATAAAAACAGAAATATCCAAAATGACTTTTTCATGTTATAATCCTGATTAATAGTAAATAAAAATCTCTTGCTAAATATTATTTAAAAGGAAAACGGATAACCTTACCAATAATGTGATTTTCAGGCACAAAACCCCAAAAACGACTATCAAACGAATGCTTCTTATTATCACCCGCCACCCAATAATAATTCATTCTAAAGGTGTACTGATCACTTCTTTCACCGTTAATAAAAATCTGGCGTTCTTTCACTTCTAAGGCATTACCTTCGTACGATTCTATAATAC
>Ga0193951_1000356_pt1 | contig 21379 bp, 22 predicted proteins | sample BB_2_MG_FD_140370 | JGI IMG/M metagenome (GOLD analysis project Ga0193951, IMG submission 140370) | Microbial mat bacterial communities from the Broadkill River, Lewes, Delaware, United States - BB_2_MG | ecosystem: Environmental > Aquatic > Freshwater > River > Microbial mats | place: USA...
CTGCATTTGGTGGTGTTGTAGCTGTAAATGGTGTTGTGACACGTGAGCTTGCTGAGAAGATGAATGAGATCTTCTTAGAAGTTATTATTGCAGGTCGTATAACAGAAGAAGCTCAAGAGGTATTTGCTGCTAAGAAGCGTATCAAGCTATTTGAGATGGGAAGCGATAAGTTAGTTCTTGCAAATGATGCAAAAGATTTTAAACACATTGATGGTGGATTTGTTTTCCAAGATGCTGATAAAGTTGGTGAAGATGAAGTTAAAAATGCAAAACTTGTATCAAAAGTAGCTGCAGAGGCGGGGGAATTGAAAGACTTGGAGATTGCTTACAAAGTAGCATCTCTTACAAAATCTAACTGTGTAGTATATGTTAAAAACTCTGCAATGGTAGCTGTTGGTATGGGTATGACTTCACGTGTAGATGCTTCTCAGTGTGCACTTAAAAAAGCTAAAGAGATGGGTCTTGACGTTAATGGTGCAGCACTAGCAAGTGAAGCATTTTTCCCTTTCCGTGATTCGATCGATGCAGCAGCTGAAGCTGGTGTTAAAAATGTAATAGAGCCAGGCGGTTCGATTCGTGATGATGAGATCATTGAGGCGGCAAATGAGTTTGGAATGTCACTTTATTTTTCTGAGGTTCGTCACTTTTTACACTAAAAAAATTAAAATAGCAACGCAACTTAAGCGTTGCTACGCTCTTCACGTACTATTAGTACGCTTCCTAACTAAGCGCCTTGAATTTACATTACTTTTTTAATTTTAAAGAAAGTATTTTATTTTGGAGCGACAACTTGATTGACATCCACTCAACCTTTATGATATAATACAACTTAATACTAAACAATTATATTAAAAAATTAGGAAATATTATTATGGCAAAATCATTGTATGAAACTTTAGAAATTTCAGAAAATGCTAGTGAAGCGGAGATTAAAAAGGCGTATAGAAAATTAGCACGTCAGTATCACCCAGATGTAAATAAAGATAAAGATGCAGAAACTAAGTTTAAAGAGATAAATTCTGCTTATGAGATACTAAGAGATAAAGAGAAAAAAGCTCAATATGACATGTACGGTGATCAGATGTTTGGAGGTCAAAACTTCCATGACTTTACACGTTCACACGCTAGTTCAGGTCAAGCTGATCTTGATGAGATTCTCCGACAAATGTTCTCAGGTGGAGGTGCCGGAGGATTTGGTGGTTTTGGTGGAAGTGGCTTTGGCGGCGGAGGAAACCCATTTGGTGGTGGTTTTGGTGGAAGATCTGAACCAAACCTTGATATAGAAACATCAGTTACAATACCTTTTTCTGTAAGTATACTAGGGGGAAGTCACTCTGTATCAGTTGCTGATGACAGGTTTGATATAAAAATTCCAGCTGGTGTAAAAACTGGTGAGAAGATGCGCGTTAAGGGTAAAGGTCATTCATCTGGCGGAAGAAAAGGTGATCTGTTTTTAAAGATAAACGTAGCACCTAGTCCAGAGTATAAAAGAGATGGTGATGATCTTATAAAAACTTTTGATGTGCCACTTAAAGCTGCACTGTTTGGTGATAAAGTAGTTATAAAGACACTTGAGAAAGATATAAAGCTAAAAGTACCTCAAAATACTAAAAACGGACAAAGATTTCGTGTAAAAGAGATGGGTGCAATGAATAGAAAAACAAAGACTCGCGGTAACTTATATCTTGAAGCAAATATAGTACTTCCAAATGTAGATGACTTGGATGAAAGTTTAGTAGAAACAATGAAAGAAAAACTTCCCAGTTAAAAAAGGAGAAACAGATGATACACCAATATGACGAGCCGGTTTATTTGATCAGCGTAGTAGCTAAGATCTTAGATATACATCCACAAACTTTAAGACAGTATGAGAGAGAAAATCTGATCAGCCCATCACGTTCAGGTGGTAGGATCAGAATGTACTCTCAAAGAGATATAGATAAAATAAAACTAATACTAAGACTTACACGTGAATTAGGTGTAAATTTAGCTGGTGTTGATATTATACTTCGTTTAAAAGATAATGTAGATGAGATGGAAAAAGAGATAGCTCAGTTAAGACATGAAGTTCAGCGCTCAAGAAATACGCACTCTGTATCACCTGATAAAGCACTTGTAACAAAAAAATCTATATACGAGATGATAATTTTTGAAGACTAATCTATAGTTTTTTTACAACTATAGATTGTTTTTTCATTCTGTAAAGTTCATTTGATTCGTTGTCAAATTCATCATATTCTAAAACTTCAAATTGATCATTAAAAAAACTTTTTAATTCACCTGCTTTTAGTAAAAAGTCAGGATTAGAGTTTGGTTTTGTATTTGACTCATGATCCATATATGTTTCTATAACCATCAAACCATTTTTATTTAGAGCATTTATGAGTGTAGAAATAGCATCTCTATCTAAGTAGTTGCACTTAACAATAAGATCATACTTTTTATCTGTATTAAAATTATCTAAATCGATCTGTTTTGTATTTATATTTTTTATATTGTTTTGATTGAGATTGTTTAGGGCAATATCTGATATATCTAACGCATCTACATAAAACCCAAGTTCTGCTAAGTAGATAGAGTTTCTACCATTTCCACAAGCAAAATCAAGAGCTTGCTTAGTTTTTGCATCTATACTTTTTGTAAACTTCACCAACTTTTCACTAGGTTTTCTTTTTTCTAATAAATTAGGTGTTGATGTATATTTTTTATCCCATTTTTCTTGATCTTGAAGTGACATATTTACTCTTTTAAGCGCTTTATGTTAACTCCAACATTTTCAAGCTTTGTTTCTAAAGATTCATATCCACGATCAAGGTGGTAAATACGGTGTACATTAGTTTCTCCATCAGCGACAAGAGCAGCTAATATAAGAGCACTTGAGGCTCTTAGGTCTGTAGCCATAACATCTGTTCCACTGAGTTTACTTTTTCCATTTATGGTAGCTGTATGTCCATTCAATGTAATGTCTGCACCCATACGCTGAAGTTCACTAACATGCATAAAACGATTTTCAAACAGCCTTTCTTCTATTATAGATACACCATCTGCTTGTGTAGCTAAAGCTAAAAATTGGGCTTGCATATCTGTTGGAAAAGCAGGATACTCTTGAGTTGTAATCCTAACAGGTTTTATGCTGCTTGTTGGTTTTATAGTAATGGTTGAGTCGGTTGTTTGTATAATAAAACCCATCTCTTCAAACTTTGATAAAACAGCATCTAGATGTTTAGGTTCAGTATTTGTTATAGTTAATTCTTGATTTAGAATAGCTCCAGCACAAAGGTATGTGCCAGCTTCTATTCTATCTGGAATAACACTAAAATCAATCATATCTACAAGCTTTCCGTTGTTTCCATGAACTTTAATAACGGCGGTACCTATACCGTCAATCTTAACGCCACTTTGATTTAAAATTTCACATAGTTGAACTACCTCTGGCTCACGTGCAGCATTTACTATAGTTGTAACACCATTTGCAAGAGCTGCTGCCATAACAATATTTGCAGTACCTGTCACTGTGATCTTGTCAAATACGATTTCACAACCTTTTAATCCATCTGGTGCTTTAGCATCTATATAACCACTTTTTATCTCTATAGTAGCACCCATCTGTTCGAGTGCTTTTAAGTGTAGATCAACAGGTCTTTGTCCAATGGCACATCCACCAGGAAGTGACACTTCACAATGTCTAAATCTAGCTAGAGCTGGTCCAAGAACTAGTATGGAAGCTCGCATAGTTTTTACTATGTCATATGTTGCTATTATTTCTTTTATATTTGATGTATTGATCTCAACAGAATTAAGATCTTTTTTGCACTCTGCACCAAGGTTGGTAAGAAGTGTTAAAAGTGTGTTTATGTCAGCTACATTTGGAAGATTGGAAATTTTTATATTATTTTTTGCAAGTATTGACATAGCCATTAGTGGAAGTGCTGCATTTTTAGCGCCAGAAATTTTTATATTTCCACTAACTGATTGTAAGCCTTGTAGTTTTAAGTAGTCCATTTTTCTCTTTTTATAGGTTGTAAATATTTTTGAATTATACCCTAATTACAGCTTTTTAAAAAGCTTATAAACTGTTCTTTTGGTACAGGTTTAGAATAGTAATACCCTTGTAGTATATCGCAGTCCATTTCTGCAAGAAGATCAGAATGTTCTTTTGTCTCAACACCTTCAGCTACAGTCTTAAAGTTTAGTGTTTTTGCCATGTTAATAATTGTATTTACAATACTTTTGTCATCACTATCAAAGGTCATATCTAGCACAAAACTTTTATCTATTTTAAGAGTATTTATTGGAAATTGTTTTAGGTATGATAAAGAGGAATAACCAGTTCCAAAATCATCAATAGCAATAGATACACCGATCTTTTTGAGATCGTTTAGAACTTCCAATGTTTTTGATATATCTTGCATAGATAGACTCTCAGTTATTTCAAACTCTAGTTGTTTAGGAGATACATCATAGTTACTTATGTATGTTTTTATATTTTCTATAAGGTCATTATCTGTGAATTGTCTTGGTGATAGATTTATAGCTACAATAAAAGATTCATCTACAACCTTTTTAAATTCAATAAGGTCTCTAATAGCTTTTTTAATAATTATGTTACCTATATGTATAATTAAACCACTCTCTTCAGCAATACTTATAAATTCATCTGGATAAATTAGTCCTTTTGTTTTATGGTTCCATCTAACAAGTGCTTCACACCCAGATATAGAACCATCAAATGAATTGACTTTAGCTTGGTAGTAAATTTCAAAAGCATCTTCATTTTGTAAATCTTTTCTAAGATCTTGTTCTACTTGTACAAATTTGTTTAGTTTAGTATACATTTTTTTATCAAAAATTTTATAGTTATTTTTGTTGTTCTTTTTTGCTTCATACATAGCAGTATCGGCATTTCTGATCAGTGAATCTATATTGTCCCCAGTATCTGGAAAAAGAGCTATCCCAATACTTGTACTTATTAAAAGTTCATATCCACTTATTTTATGATCACCAGCTAATGCTTCAAATATTTTTTCTGCAATAAGTTCAGCATCCTTTTGTGAATGTATATCTGTTAAAAGTATAGTAAATTCATCACCACCAACTCTTGAAACTGTATCGTTATCTCTTAAGATATCTTCTAAAAGTTTAGATACATGTATGAGCAGTTGATCACCTACTGAGTGTCCTAGGGTGTCATTCACATTTTTAAAGTTGTCAAGATCTAAGAACATAATAGCTATTTTTGTATTATGTCTCTTTGCATTTTTAATAGCTATGATCGCTCTGTCTCTAAATAAAACTCTATTTGGAAGTTTAGTTAGTGAGTCATAGTAAGCTAGCTGTTCAATAACTTGTTTATTATGTGTATCATTTGTTATATCTAACGTAACGGCTGTAAGTTTTATCTCTCCAGATGATTTTTTTCTAACTTTACCTTTAGTTCTTACATATACAAATTTTTTTCTTTTATTTAAAATTTTATATTTTATGTTAAAAGTTGCACCTTTTTCAATAGCATCTTCAATAATATCTTTAAACATGTCTTTATCTTCATCTGAAACCAGTTCAATAAACTGTTCAAATGTTAGATTGTCATTTTTTTTCATACCTAAAATTCTAAAAATTTCATCACTTAAGATAAGTTTGTCATTTTGAACATCATACTCCCAAGAACCAACACTAGCGATTCTTTGAGCATCTTTTAAGTGTTGTTGCTGTTGAGATAACTCTGTTGTAAGTATAGATGAGTGTTCTATGTACGATATAAGATTTTCAACCATCATATTAGCGGAGTTAACTATGGAGTCTATCTCATTTTTAGAGCTACCTTTAATATCAAGTTTTTTTGGATCATATGGATTAAAATTGTTTAAAGCATTTTTTAGGCTAGATAGTGGTCTTAATGACCTTATTAAAAAAAGACTTATTAACAAGATCGCACACATAAATAAAAGACTTCCGATAATAGCATGTTTGTAGAATTTTTTCATCTGTTTATCATAAAATTCACTAGAGTATATAAGTTTTATATTTCCAATTGTTTTAGAGGATAACGGGTCTATTAGATCCTGATGTCTAACAAATTTATTTGAGTAAATATTATTTGTGTCAACTTTTTGATAAGTAAGTTTTTTTTGAGTTTTTTTTGAGTTTACTTCTATAAAAAGTATATGTTTATCTTTGAGTTGGTCATTACAAATTTCATCAACTGATTCATAAAAGCCGTAACTTAAGTTTAGTGATATTTGAGGGGCAATACTGTTTATTACAGTATCTATTTTCTCATTTATTATATCTTCAAAACTATCTGAAAATGTTTTTTTAGCACTAGCAAATCCAACAGCTATAAATATAAAAGATACTAATATAAGCATAGAAACAGTTTTAAAACTTAAAGAATTAAATCTAAAGCTATTCCTCATATTTAAACACCTTTGATATACTTAAAAGTACAGGTTTAAATGCGATGCCAAATTTTTTTACAGCAACTAAGTTTACTATTGGTTTTACTTTTTTGCCAACATCTATAGAGATCATAGCATCATACTTTAGGTACTCTTTATCAGATGCAAATGTTATGGTGTTACAATCATTGTAGCCTTTAATTAGCATTTTTATATTTTCTTTAGATGATGGAAAAATGTATAATATATTTGTGTCAGTATTACATTCTTTAAATGCTTTGTAATCTATAAATTCAATTTTAATTTCATAGCCAGATATACCATTTGGATATTCTCTCTTTATAGACTGCTCTAAAAATTTCATTTCTTTATAGTTGCTTTCTTCATAGGCTATAGTTATATTTATTGTGTTGTTTTTAATTTTTTCTTTGATATTTTTTTCTAGCAATAAAACTTTAGGCATTATGTTCGCATGAATTTTAAGAAGTGAGTTATTTATTGTTTTTGAAAAAACAAATGTACTAAGAAGTAGAATTAAAAATATTATTTTCATTAATAAACCCATGAAATATTTAAAAATACTTCTCTTTTTGCATCTTCTATTGGGTTTGAACTATCATGGTTACTATCATAATAAATAACCTTAGAATCAAAAATATTTTTTGCAATAAGTTGAATATCAAAAGCTTTGTAAGTATATGATATAGACTGATCAAGTATTGGTTCGTTATCCATATCTGTTGTATTTTTGTACCTGATAGTCGAACCAAATATAATTCCAAGATCAGATGTATATACCAGTGATGCAGTTGTTAAAAATTTTGTTATCTGTGGGATTGTATTATTATATTTATCTTTTGGGTCTGTATACGAAGCCAATAGATTTATATCTATGTGGTGTAACGGAGTATATAGGTAGTCTAATTCAACACCATGAAGATTTAGCTCTGAGTCTTGTGAATAGTTATTAGTACCATACCTATAAATATAGTCTTCTATTTTAGAATGATATATGTTCAGTGAAGCTCTATTGTTTGCGTTATGTTTATATATGTAGTCAAGTTCTGTACAAAGTGAAGTTTCAGCTTTTAGTTGATCATTGCCATAAAGTCCATATAATTCAATCCAAGATGGTGCACGAAAAGCTTCAGCGTATTTTAATTTTAATGTTGATTGATCATTTAGTCTATAAACAAAACCCATATGTGGTGAGATTTTATCACCAAAATCAGAGTATTCATCATACCTTATACCTAGTTCTAAGTTTATTTTATTTGTTAATAGGTAGTTGTCTTTTGCATAAATAGAGTATATCTCACGTTCTAAATTTGGAGATACTATATTTGATACACCAGGATAACCTGTGAGATCAGTTTTAATACTATCAGTATGTTTTAAATTAGCACCTATCAATAGCTTATTGTTCTCAATTGAAGTATTGGTTAGATCTGTCTTTATAGAGTATGTATCCTCTTTGAAATTAGATGTAAGTTCTAGTCCAGTGTAGTGCATAGCATTGATAGATTGCTCATATTTACTGTAGTCAAGAATAATATCAAGATCGTTGTTTTGTGAGATTTTAGGGGTATATTTTAGATTTGCAAAAATTGTTTTGTTTTTGTTGTTATCTTTATCTTTATCTTTATAAGTATCTGGTGCGAACATATTTGTTGTTTTACTATTAAACACACCATGAGAGTTTCCGTATATAGAGTTTTTTAGTCTTGTATTAAATTCAAAATCTAAAACTTTAAATGTTAATCCAAAAGAGTAGTCTTCAAACCTTTGATCGGTTGAGTTTATTACTTTGTCATTTTCTTGGTAGTATGTATCAAGTGATAGTTGGTAGTCCTTTTCAGATATACTGGTATAAGCTCCAGCTTTTAGGTACTTATGGCTACCACTACTTAAAAATATACCATTCTCTGAATGTTGACTTGATTTTGTTATGATGTTTATAACTCCGCTTATAGCACCAGAACCATGGATGACACTACCTGAACCACGAAGTACTTCTATGCGAGATATAAGTTCTATTGGAAAATCTAAAAAGTAGTAAAAAGAAGCTCTATAAGCATTGTTGACCTCAATGCCATCAACCATAAACTTCACTTCACCTTTTGTAATTGAACCTCTGAATATTACAGATTTAACACCGCTGGATTCTTTTGAAAGTTCAATACCTGGTATAAATTTTAGTGCATCATAAACAGAGTTGACACCTAGTTTTTTTAGTTTTTTACCTTGTAGAATTGTTGTAAGAGATGTTGTCTTGTCTATATTTAATTTATTGTCAGTTGCTATTTCACTCGCATTATCTAAACTCTTTAAAAAATCATCTTCTATGTTGAAACTATCGTTTGCTATGAGGGAGGTAGTTAAGAGCAATAATGAGCTGTACTTTTTAACCAAATAGACACTCCTAAAATTAATTATGCTAATATTGTACATGAATAAATATTAAACTAGGTATAAAATGAGTTCAGCTTTAGACAGATTAAAAAACTTAACTAATAAGATAACTTCTTATGAAAAAGTCAGAAAAAATAATATATTTGAACTAAAAAAACTTTTTAAAGAGATAGGATTTTCAAAAAAAATAGATAATTTTGAAGACATATTTGAGTTTAAAGCTATTAACCTTTCTGGAGCATCGTTGTCTCAAGAAAATTTAGGTGAGATAAAAAAAGGAAAATATCTTCAAGTTCTAGCTATATCATATGATAAAGAAGCGAGTATTAAAAGCAAAAACATATCTCTTGGCTATTTTGGAAAAAGTGAAAATGTAGATGTTGAATTAAAAGATAAAATAGTTGAATTTATAATTCGTTATAGGTTTGAGAAAAGCTTTATGACACTAGAACATTACAATGGTATGCTTAAACCGTTTAACAAAGAAGAAAATGACTAGGTTTTATTTTTTTTTATGGCTTAAATGGGCTTATAAACTTAGTTTGAATTCTATAGGAATATCAGTATTTATAACTTTTCTTATAACTTTTTTGACATATGCTAAGCTTGGATTTGTTAGCTTGGACAGTGAAGTCTTTAATGCCCTTTTTAAAGTTTATAAGTTTTATTTTTCTTTTGTATTTTCTATTACATTATTGGTTGTACTTTTTAGGAGCATAAAATATATATTTAACATATGTATATACGGCTATGAGTTAAAACTTTTAAGTTGTGATAAGCAAGAGATAATTCAGATTATAGGGTATGGTGATCTACTAAGAGTTTGGAGAAAGTGGATAATGTTGTTGATTTGGTTAGTAGCTATCTGTATGATAATTACAATGTTTAGTTTTTTTAATATTTATGCTTTGTATCTATCTTTATTGTTTAGTGGATATCTATCATTTATTATTATGATCTCTAAATGTAAAAAGATAAAGGTTATAAGATGTTAATCTTTTTAGACACTGAAACAACTGGGCTTGAAAAAACAGATAAGATCGTATCTATTGCTCTTATCGCTATAGACGGTGATGAAGTTATTATGAAAAATGATTTAATAAATGAGGGTAAAAAAATACCACCTAAAGCTTCAAGTATAAATCATATAACAAACGAGATGATTAAGAATAAGCCAGCATTAAGAGATAGCGAAACATTTAAGTTTTTGGAATTAAACAACCTATACGATACAATCATAGTTTCACACAATGTAAATTTTGATTTAGGTATGCTCAACTCAAACTGTAATTTTGAATGGCAGGGTAAAACTATAGATACATTAAGATGTTCAAAACATCTTATGCCGGAATGTGAAGAGTTTTCTTTGCAGTTTTTAAGATATGAATTAAAATTATATAAATATGAAAAAGAGAAAATAATTCCACATGAAGCTCTGAGTGATGTTAGGGTAACAAAACTTTTATATGAGTCTTTACTAGAATTGGCTCCAAAAGAAAGACTAGTAGATTTAACTACAAAAAATGTCTTAATGAATAAGTTTGAATTTGGAAAATATGCTGGTAGGTATATAGAAGAGATCTCTATGATCGACAGGGGATATTTGGAGTGGATGGTATCTAATATTATGGATCTAGATGAAGATTTACGCTATAGTATCGAATATCATTTATAGGAAGTAATTTTTTGAGAGTAGCAGTAGAGTGTAAGTCACCACTTTTACAAAAATCTTTAGAGATGTTTTTAAAAAAATATCTATGTTCTAGTAAGCATTGTGATATATTGGTTCGTGATGAAGAGTGTTTAAACGATCCCCATAGTTTTTTTATAGGTACAAAAACTGGTGCAGATTTACTCAAACCTTTTTCTAAATCGCAGCTTATATTAGCACTTGAAAACAAATACAAAACTCTTGAAATTGTAGAGAATAAAAGTTCGGAAGATTTTGATAAAGAGGATTCTATGAATTTTGAAGTACTTCAAAAACGTATAGAGTTTTTAACAAAAAAATACCAAGAAGATATTATAAATTCAATAAAAGTATTTTATGAAAAATAATAAGAAGATAACAAAAAAAATAATTGCAGGAGAGTTTAAAGGTAAAACTCTTACTATGCCATCAAAAAACACAACAAGAAGTTCGAAAGCTATAGTATTAGAGTCTTTTTTTAATACAATTCAGTTTGATATAATAGATGCGAATTTTGTTGAAGTATTTAGTGGGAGTGGCTCAGTAGGGCTTGAAGCGTTGAGTCGTGGAGCAAAACAGATATACTTTATGGAACAAGATCGAGACGCTCTAAATATTTTAAAGAAAAATATATCATTAACAGATCCAACAAGGTGCGAAGTATTTGGTGGTGATAGTTTTTCAAATATAAATAGTGTTGTAAATATTTTAAAAAGAAAAAAAGAAGACGCTTATTTTTATATTGATCCACCATTTAGTATACGTGATGGTATGGATGATATTTATGATAAAACAATTGACTTAATAGCAAATCTTCCAAAAGAGCTTGTAAAACTAGTGATAATTGAACATATGAGTGGACTAAAAATTCCTCAAAAAATAGAAAACTATGAGTTGCAAAAGTCTAAAAAGTTTGGAAATACTACTCTAAGTTATTATTTGTAAACAATAACTTTATTTCTTCCAGTCTCTTTTGCTTTATAAAGAGCTTCATCAGCTTCTTTTAAAATATCGTCAAAGTTGTCATGTTTTTCTAGTTTTGCGTATGTTATACCAAAACTAGCTGTAATTTTTATATCACTTGGAAAAAGACGAGCTATTTGCATTCTTAAAATATCTGCTTTTAGTTGAGCATCTTCTATTTTACATCTGTCAAAAACTATTACAAACTCTTCTCCTCCATATCTAGCTACAAGATCCTCTATCCTAACATTTGTTTTTAAAAGATTTGCGAGACTTTTTAAAACTTCATCACCTACAAGGTGCCCGTAAGTATCATTTATACTTTTAAAAAAATCTATATCAAGTATAGCTACACAGAAACCATCACCATATCTTTTTAATTTTGAAAAAAACTTAAAACCCTCTTCAACTAGTTTGTGTCTATTATAAAGTCCTGTTAGTTGATCGTGTGAAGCGCGAAATAGAAGTTGATCTCTTTGGAACTTAAGAGTAAGGTGAGTTTTAACTCTTGCTTTTACTATGATCGGACTTATCGGTTTTGTGATATAGTCTACAGCTCCTTTTATAAGTGCTTGTTCTTCATTTTTTATATCATCATGTCCTGTTACAAAAATTACAGGTATGTCTTTTGTAGCTTGTTCACTCTGTAGTATATCAATAACTTCAAAACCATTCATGTCTGGCATCTCTAAATCTAGTAGGATTAAATCTGGTGGTTCTTCATTAGTAAGCATGTAAAGAGCATCTGTTCCACTTTTAGCATATTTTATTTTATAAAATTTTTTTAGGCTAGAGCCTAGAATATCTAAGTTTGATTGTACATCATCAACAATAAGCACAGTTGCATCTTCTATCATTTTATACCTGTAATTATAAATTATCTCAATGATAACAAAAAAAGAATTCATATAGACTTAAAAAATTATTTTATATTAATAAATGTGTTTTATTAGATCTGGAATACTCTTTGCTATGTCAATTTGTAATAGAACGAGGATTGTTTATGAAAATATTTTTATTGTTTTTACTATTGTTATCTGCTTTAAATGCAACTAAGATAAATGATGTTGCAAATATTGTTGGGGTTAGAGAGAATCATCTAATAGGTTATTCATTAGTGGTTGGTCTTAAAAAAACAGGTGATGGTACTACATCTAAGTTTACACTTCAGTCAATTGCTAACATGCTTAAGGCAATGAACATAGATATGAAGCCTATAGATATAAAATCTAAAAATGTTGCAGCTGTTGTAGTAACTGCAAACTTAAATCCTTTTGCTAAACAGGGTGATAAATTTGATATAAAAGTATCATCTATTGGTGATGCTAAGTCACTTGAAGGTGGTACACTTTTAATGACACCTCTAAAAGGGGTTGATGGAAGAATATACGCTTTAGCACAAGGTTCTGTAAGTATTGGTGGTCGTAATACTAGAGGGGCTGGAGTTGAATCACATCCTACGTCTGGACTTATATATGGTGGAGGATTTGTAGAACGTGAGATCAACATTGATCTTTATAATCAAAAATATGCGACACTATCATTAAGAGAATCTAACTTAAAAAACTCAGTAAATGTCCAAAAAGCAATAAATGGTTTTTATAATACTCAAGTTGCAGTAGCTATGGATCCTCGTACAATAAAATTAAAAAAACCTGAAAATAAATCTATGATCGAATTCTTAGCAGAAGTTCAAGATATTGATATGGACTATAATACAAAAAATAAGATCATAATCAACGAAAGAACTGGAACTGTGATTGCTGGTGTTGGTATAAGTATTAAACCTATTATTATGACACACGGTGATATAACCATAAAAATAAAAGAGCAAGACAATATTGATGCTCCTGAGGGTTCAATCAATGTTGATAATGACATGGCAATAGGAATAAATGAAAATGAGTTATACACAAAAAAAGGTACTACTACAGTGGCAAATTTAGTTAGATCATTACAGAAAATGGGAGCTACTCCTAAAGATGTAATAGCAATACTAGAGGCTATGAAAAGTGCAGGTTCTATATCTGCAGAGTTAAAAGTTATATAGGGAGGTCTATTATGTATGAAAACTCAGTAGCTTTAAACACTTCTATAATGGCACAACAACAAGTGCCAAGTATAGATAAAAGTTCTGATAAAGCTAAAATAAGAGAACAAACGGATGCGTTTGAATCAGTTATCTTAAAAATGCTTATGGATAACGCTATGAAAGATCAAGAAGATTTGTTTACATCTCAAAAAGATCCAGGCGATAAGAGCTATAAGTCCATGTATAGAGAAGAGTTGGCAAAAGCCAGTGCAGGCGGTTTTGGATTTAGTCAGATGTTATTTGATTATTTGACACAAAAAAAGTAAATAATATATAGAAAATACTTGATTAATTTTATAATTTGTCGATATAGTATCATATAGAATATTATTGTATGTACTAATATTATAAGGATAAATTATGATTTCACAAGTAAATGGTGCCAATGTAGCAGGCACTTACATGAACAATGCAAATACAGACAAGACTTCTCAAAAGTCTGGTTTGCAGAAAGCGGAGGCTAGTATATCTTCTCAAGGAGATACTAGTAAAGTTGAACAGATAAAAAGTCAAATAGAATCTGGTCAATATAAAATTAACCTAGAGGCTCTTTCACAAAAGATAGCGGATGAGTTGCTCTAGTTAATTTTTTAAATTTATTAGGGGTGTAAGATGTTATCTTATCATTTACAAGGTGCATTAGCTGATTTAAGAGATATTATAGACATAACAAAATCAGATATAGATGATATAAAAGAAGCTAAGCACAATCCACAGTTTGACAGGTTATCGCTTAAAGAAGATAAAATAAAAAGTTTTGAAGCAAAAAAAGCGATGATCGATCATGAGATATCATCTTTAATGACAAAAAACCCAGAATTAGACCTACCTAACTTACTTAACAACGAACAACATCAGGCATTAGAACAGTTAAAAGAAGAACTTGTAAATTTAAGAGAGATAAACAAAAGATATGCAAAAATGGTTTTAACCTTAAGTAATATGTATAATACTTTCTTAGAAAAACTAGTCCCTACAGAGATGGATGGTTATGAGTCAAAAGCCTCAAAAGATCCTTCTATTTTAGAAATAAGGGTGTAGGGATACAAGATGCCTTCAATTTTTAATTCTTTAAATATCGGATATACTGGTCTAAATGCTGCACAAGCAGGTGTAAATACAACATCACATAATATATCAAATGCTGAAACAGATGGTTATACAAGACAAAGAGTAGTAACTGAAGCGACCACACCTGTTTACTCTATAGATGGGCAAGTTGGAAATGGTGTTGATATTCAAACAATTAAAAGAATTTTTGATAACTTTGTATATGATAGATACACAGCTGTATCATCGGATAAAGAATATGCAGATTTTGCAGAAAGTACCTTAAGTGAACTTTCTACTTATTTCCCAGAGATAGAAGGTGTTGGTATAAAAGCAGATTTAGCTGATTATTATAAGATGTGGCAAACTTTGGCGGATAATCCTAATAATGATGCGATTAAACTAGCTCTTGCTAAACAGACTGAAATGCTAACTAATAATATTAAAGAGACTCAAAATAGAGTTGTATCCCTTCAAAATCAAGTAAATGATCAACTAGAGGTAAATATAAATGAAGTTAATTCTTTAGCAGAGCAGTTAGCCTCAGTTAACAAATCTATAGACGTTGCAGAAGCAGGTGGAAAATATGAAGCAAACGATCTAAGAGACAAAAGAAATTTAATAGAAAAAAGCTTGGCACGTCTTGTTGGATCAAATGTGAATGTTGGACAGATTCAATCAAATATTCAAATAGATAGTTCATCAAATACTGCTACAGGAAGTTATACTCTTAGTGTAAATGGTTTTAATATTGTAGATGGTTCTACATTCCATAAGATCCACATAGACAATGAGAAAAATCCAAATGGTTTTTTTGAACTCTCTTACGAGAGACAAGACGGTGTTTTGATCCCAATGGATACAGAAATACCAGGTGGTAGAGTTGGTGCTATACTTGATCTAAGAGGAAAAGCGAATCTACGTACTGATGGTGTACCATCAGATGGAGTTTTGCAAAAAACAGTTTCTCAACTTGATGCATTTGCAGCAAATTTAATACAAGCAACAAATAATGTATACGCACAAACAACTACAGATCAAATGGCATCAAATAGTATGGTACTAAACCCTAGTAATTCATTAATAAATTCTGGGGTTGGAATTAAAACTGGTGTATTTAAGATAAATATATATGACATTGATGGACAGGTAGTAGCAACCAGAAATATTGATATTGATGCTGCTACATCAATGATTGGGGTACCTGGTTCAAATTCTATTCAAGGTCAAATTGAGAATAATATTGATGACAATGCAGATTCAAGTGGAGTCAATGATGTAGATGACTTTTTAAAGTTTAATTGGGCTAACCTTCCAGATGGTGATAATGTTATGGAACTGTTTATGAAGCCAGATAAAAGTAGTAAAGGGTATAGTTTTAGTATTGAAGATCAGTTAAATGAAAACAGAGATTTTGCTAGTGGAACTAATTTCGCAGGTGCTATGGGCTTAAATAGATTTTTTGATGGTACTGATGCTAGAAATATATCATTATCATCTGAATTTGAAAATAATCCTACTAATATTACTGCTGGTAAGACATCATCAGCAGGTGATGCTAGCCTCGCTTTAGATATGGTTCAACAACAATATGAAGAGTATGTTTTTGAAGTTGGTTCTATTAACTATGAAACTACTATGTATGGCATGTTTGATATTACAGCAACAGATGTTGGTACAGAAGCTAATGCTGCAATTTTGAGTAATGAGACAATAACTGCTAAATTTACAGCTACTGAATTAGAATATCAATCAGTATCTAAAGTTAGTATAGATGAAGAGATGACTAATCTTATAAGGTATCAAACTTCATATGGTGCAGCTGCAAAGATCATAACAACAGTTGATCAGATGATGCAAACATTATTAGGTCTTAAACAGTAAAGTATTGATGCCAAAAATTAGCATTTCAATAATAATTGGTATATTTACATTATCTTTTTTTGGTGGATTTATATACCAGATTGATCCATATACTTTAAACTCTCAAAAAATATTATTACCGCCATCAATGGAACATATTATGGGTACAGACAGGTTAGGACGTGATATATTTGCACGTGTTATTGAGGGTGGAAAAGTATCTTTGATTATTGGTGTAGGAAGTGCATTTATAGCTTCTTTAATAGGACTTTTCTTAGGCTCACTAGCAGGTTATTTTAGAGGTGTGGTTGATAAGGCATTTGTAATTGGTGTTGATTTATTTTTAACTTTTCCTACCTTTTTTTTACTTTTAGCATTAGTTAGTTATGTAAATGCTTCAGCATGGGTTTTAATAGTTATTATATCCATAACTGGTTGGATGACAACTGCTAGGCTTATACGTTCTGAGAGTTTTAAAATAACTTCTCAACCATATATAAAAATACTAAATATAGCTAATGTATCAAAGTTGAAAATTTTATTTAAATATTATGCACCTATTTTAGCTCCTATATACTTTGTAAGTTTTACTTTTGGTGTTGGTGGTGCTATATTGGCAGAATCTGGCCTTAGTTTCCTAGGTCTTGGTATAGTTGCTCCACAAATGAGTTGGGGGACAATTCTTAGTGGTGGAAAAGATGTAATAGAGATCGCTTGGTGGGTAAGTTTTTTCCCTGGTCTGATGATCTTTTTAATTACATTCGCTCTTATAAATATATCTAACTATTTACAGCAACTCACAAATAAAAAGCAAATTCTAAATTAAGGTTAAGTTATGGAAAAACATAAAATAGGTTATTCATTTATCGTTATGGCCAGTGTAGTAGTGGTTTTAGCAGGTATTAAAAGTGCTTCAGAAATAGTAGTTCCATTTTTATTATCTCTTTTTTTAGCGATTATACTTTCCCCCATGTATAATTTTTTTAGAAAAAAAAAGTTACCAGACTTTTTATCTTTAACACTAGTTATAGGTATTTTTATAATTTTTTTAACATTAGTTGGAAATCTTTTAGGATCTTCTATAAAAGATTTCAGTTCAAATATAGATTTTTACCAAACTCAACTGGTGGGGTATTTTAATGATTTTGAAACTTTTTCAACAAGTTTGGGTATAGAGATCCCATTTAATGAGTATGCTGAAGTTATAGACTCAAAACAGGTTATGCTTTTTTCTACACAGATACTTCAAAGTATGGGTTCTATGTTTGCAAATGGATTTGTTGTTTTATTTACACTTGTATTCATGCTTTTAGAATCGAATCATTTTATTGAAAAAATAAGTTTTGCAAGTGGAATGGGCAAAAGTGTAGATCATATAAAAGAAATAATAGAAAAAATTAAAAAATATATGGTTTTAAAAGCGGTTATATCTATCTTGACAGGTTTTGTTATTTGGATTGCATTAACTCTTATAGGAACCAACTATGCATTTCTATGGGCATTTTTAGCATTTTTGTTAAACTTTATACCAAATATAGGTTCTATAATTGCAGCAGTTCCAGCTGTTTTACTAACACTGGTTCAGCTTGGCGGACTTAGTGCTACTCTAGTTGCTATTATATATTTAGTAGTTAATGTAGTTGTTGGTTCAATTGTAGAACCAAAGGTAATGGGTAAAGGCTTAGGACTTTCTGCACTTATAGTGTTCTTGTCGTTACTTTTTTGGGGATGGCTGCTTGGTACTGTTGGAATGTTTTTATCAATCCCTTTAACAATAATGGCAAAAATAGCTTTTGATACAAATGAGAAGACAAAGTGGATAGCAGTCTTGCTTGGAACTGGAGAGTATTTAGAAAAGAGCAAAAGTAAGTAAAATAAAAGTGCGAAACAGATATACTAGCAAATAAAATTTACTTGGAACAAATATGGTTTTAATGATAGATAATTATGACAGCTTTACTTATAATATAGTTCAGTATTGTAAAGAATTGGGTGCAGATTTAAAGGTTATAAGAAATGACGAATTAAGTGTAGAAGAGATCGAAGCACTTAGTCCAGAAAAGATTATAATTTCACCGGGACCAGCATCACCTGATGAAGCTGGTGTAACTCTGGAAGTTATCAAGTATTTTCAAGATAAATTACCTATTTTAGGTATATGTTTAGGACATCAAAGTATCGCTCAAGTTTTTGGAGCAGATGTTGTAAGAGCTAAAAATATGATGCACGGAAAAACATCTACAGTAAAATGTTCAGAAGATTTTGAAATATTTAAAGATTTGCCAGAAGAGTTTATAGCTACTAGGTATCACTCTTTGATAGTAGATAAAAATACTTTACCAGAAATTATTATTCCAACAGCATATTCAACTGATGATGATGAAATAATGGCGCTGAAAATAAAAGATAAAAATATATACGGTGTACAGTTTCATCCAGAGTCGATCATGAGTCAGTATGGTCATGAGATGATAGGAAATTTTCTAAAAATATGAAGTATAAAATCATCTTCCTTTTTATTTTAGGACTAGATGGATTAAATCTTATTTTTCAAACTTCTCAAATATCGATCTCCTATTATGAAGCTTTAGTCTTATATGGAGATCTGTCTTTACTTCAACTGGTAACAAAAGCGAGTATATTTATTTTTGGTCAGAGTGATTTTGCACTTAGACTACCAGTTATTTTAGCCCACTTATTAAGTGCGATATTAATTTTTGATATTTCTAAATATTATATAAAAGATGACTACAACAGAATATGGTTAGTTTTTATATTTATATTACTGCCAGGTGTTCTTAGCTCTGCACTAGTAGTTAATAAAGCAGGATTTATAATCTTTGGACTATTAACGTTTATATGGTTGTTTTTAAAGAATTACGTAAAGCTTTATTACGCATTATTAGTTCTATTTGCATTAAGTGAAAGTAGTTTTTTATATCTATTTTTAGCTTTATTTATATATGGAATATTTAAAAAAGATAAAAAGTTATTTATTTTTAATTTATTAATGATATTAATATCTTTTTATTTATATGGAATAGACGCTCATGGTAAACCAAGTGGTCACTTTTTAGATACCATAGCTTTATACTCAGCTATATTTTCTCCAATAGTTTTTATATATATGGTGTTTGTTTTATATAGAAAATACTTAGATGACAAAGAAGACATAATATGGTTTATATCTGCTACAGGTTTTTTAGTTTCTATACTTCTTTCCTTTAGACAAGACATAAATATAGAATACTTCGCCCCATATCTTATAGTTGCTTTACCCTTGGCAGCTAAAAGATTTATTAACTCTTATAGAGTTAGATTAAAAGAGTTTAGAAAAACATATAGAATAATGTTTCAAATATCATTAGTGCTATTAATTGTAAATGTAACAATTGTAATATTTAATAAAGAGTTGTATAGATTTTTAGACAATCCAAGAAAACACTTTGTATATAAGTTTCATATAGCTAAGGAGTTAGCTCGAAAATTACATGAGAGTGGTATTTCATGTGTAGATACTAATAGTAGGTTACAAAAAAGATTATATTTTTACGGTGTTACAAAATGCGACAAATATATATTAAGTGATCAAATAGAAAAAGAAAATATGAAGAATAATGTAACAATAAGTTACAAAAATAATATAGTTTATTCAGCATATGTTACTAAACTAAACAAATGAGCAATATTTTCCTATATATATATTAATAAAATGTATCGTTTTGATAAGAGTATGTTAAAATTCATACAAATTAAATACAGGGAGTTGCAATGGCTCAAAAAGCGATACGCGAATATGACGGTAAAGCACTTTTCTCTAAACAATGGGGAAATTATTTTAGTGGATTTCATTATGGATTCAAATCTGTTCTAGTTACTAGTGGAGCAGAACTTTTAGCTAAGGCTGAAGAACATGGTTTTGAGTGGTTAAAGCAAGAACCATTAGTTGCAAAACCAGATATGTTATTTGGTAAACGTGGTAAAAACGATCTAGTACTTTTCAAAGATCAAAAACCAGGAGATGTTTCTTTAGAAGTAGCTGCAAAATGGATTGATGAGAAAATGGCTCACACTACAACTTTATTAAGTGGTCAGCATGGTACACTTACTCACTTTATTGTTGAGCCTTTTACTCCACACTCACAAGAACAAGAATATTACATCTCTGCTACATGTGTTGGTGAAGATGATGTTCTTTATATGTCAGCTGAAGGTGGTATGGAAGTTGAAGAAGGTTGGGATGAAAAAGTTAACGAAGTAGTTATCCCAATAGATATGAATGATGCAGATATGGAGCATGCTATTAAAGCTAATATACCATCAGACATTCCAGCTTCAAATAGAGAAAGCTTTATATCGTTTGCAATTGCATTTTTCAGATTCTATAGAGATATGAACTTTGCATACCTAGAGATCAATCCAATTGTTATGTTAGAAAATAACGATATGGCAATCCTTGACTTGGTTGCAAGACTAGATGATACAGCTGGCTTCTTAATGGCAGATACTTGGGGAGATATTGAATACCCAACTGCATTTGGTATGGAAGATCAGTCTCCTGAAGAAAAAGCTATCGCGGTAGCTGACAGTAAATCTGGTGCATCATTAAAACTTACTATTCTCAACCCAATGGGTAGAGTTTGGACTATGGTTGCCGGTGGTGGTGCTTCAGTTGTTTATGCTGACACTATTGCTGATTTAGCGGGAATAGATGATTTAGCTAATTATGGTGAGTATTCTGGTGGTCCGACTACTGGTGAAACAAAATTTTATGCTGAGACAATCCTTGATTTAATGACAAGAGCAAAAGACTCTAAAGATAGAGAAAAAATCTTAATTATTGGTGGAGCAATTGCTAACTTTACAGACGTTGCAAAAACTTTCACAGGTATTATTCAAGCATTTGAAAAC
>Ga0193951_1000359_pt1 | contig 21301 bp, 20 predicted proteins | sample BB_2_MG_FD_140370 | JGI IMG/M metagenome (GOLD analysis project Ga0193951, IMG submission 140370) | Microbial mat bacterial communities from the Broadkill River, Lewes, Delaware, United States - BB_2_MG | ecosystem: Environmental > Aquatic > Freshwater > River > Microbial mats | place: USA...
ACATGAGAAGTTTCACTCCAAGCTAAAGCTGCTGCTTTTTGTAACGGAACAGGAGAAGCACAACCAACATAGGTTCTATATTGCATGTATTCTTTTAGTATCTCTTTATCTCCTGCAATAAATCCACTTCTAAGTCCTGGTGCAGAACTTCTTTTTGAAATAGAGTTCATTACAAGTACATTTTTAAAAGAGCTGTTTCCAACCGCTACACTAGCTTCTAATAAAGATGCTGGTTTATTATTTTCATCAAAATATATTTCAGAATAACACTCATCATTTACTAAAATAAAATCAAACTCTAAAGCTTTTTTAACCCACTCTCCTAACTCTTCTTTTGTCATCTCTGCTGATGTAGGATTATTAGGATAGTTTAAAATTACTAAATCACATTTTTTCAATTGTTCATCACTAAGGTTTGCTTTAAAGTTGTTTTCTTTTGTTAAATCTATATGAATAACTTCTGCTCTACTTGCAATTGCTGCACCTTCATAGATTTGGTAAAAAGGATTTGTAAAAGCAATAACAGGATTTTTTTTATCAAAAAGAGCAAACTGAGGAAAATTAAAAAGTACTTCCCTTGTACCAAAAGAAGGAATAATTTCACTCATTTCAAGTTTTACATCAAATCTATTTTTTACAAAAGTAATCATAGCTTCTTTAAGTTCTGGCAAACCTGCACTTGCTGGATACTTCTGTAAAAGTTGTGTTGTGTTTTTTAATTCATTTTGAATAAACTGTGGTGTTTCAAACTTTGGCTCACCTATTGTCAAAGCTGATAGCTCATAGTCTTCATTTGGTTTAATATCTTTTAAAAGTTCACTTAATTTTTCAAAAGGGTATTTTTCAAATCTCATTTTTTTCCTTATTCTTCAATAACTGGTATTAATAGTTGGCTATATTTTTTCATATCAAATGATATTAAATCAGGGTTTGTATATAAAAATTTCCAAGAGAATCTTTGTTTAAACATCTCATCTTTTAGAGGTAAAATTTGTAAAGTATTACTCTGCTTTTTCAACTCTCTAATTGGATTATTATCAGTTGAAATAATCTCAACTTTTTGATTAAATATTTTTGCTAGGTTTTGGAAATGATTTAACAATGTAGTCTTATCAAGCTCTTCACCAATTGGGTCCATATCAAAAATCTTAGTTTTTGTTTTCAATTGACTTGCAACATCAAAGATTACAGGAGAAATTTGCTCATAAGAGTTTACATCATTTACAAGAACTATTGTTTTTTTAATACTTCCATGTAGCTGTGTCCCTAATTTATAGATAGGAACTTTTAAAGTTTTTATCTCTTTTGTATACTCTTTAACTTTGAACATTTCCGTAGTTAAAACAACCATTCCAATATCATACTTTTTCATATCATCTTTTAAAAGTTTTTTCATTTCTACATTGTGATAATCCATTCTAATTAAAACAGTATCATCATTTTTGAAACTCTCTTTTATCAAATCCAAAACATCAACAGTTGTTGGCCTTGTGATTCTTAAAATCATTTTTGTATTTTTAAACATGTAATTTAAGTATTTAACTTCTTTAATCACATCAATAATTCTTTGTTTAGATTGAATATACATGTCTAAATAGAAATATAAATGGTGTCCAAAAGGCATAGGAAATTGTCCTTGTGACTTACCAATGGCATTATAAACTTGCATTAAAACCCTTGGTTTTCCTATTACAAGTATTGTATCATTTGGTTTTAAAATTAATGATGGCTTGATAGTTATCAATCTTTCATTTCTATAAAGTCCAAATATTTTCCATTCATTTTGCTCAATTGAACCAATGTATCTGTATGCATAAGAGCTTCCAAATGGAATTTTTATTTCCATAATCTCACCTTGTTTTAGCCCAATATTTTGAGCCATAACAGGAATATTTGGAAGTCTTTCAACCATACCATTTGCTAATACTTCAATCCCTTTATAAATATTTATATAAGGGTCTTCAATTTCAATACCCCAATAATCAAGTATAGAGATATGTAAAGTATTTTTTTTAGCTTTTATATTTTTAATTACATTTAGCATCTCATCTTTTGAATTAAGGGCAACTAGTGCTTGGACATGAATATCCTTATCAAGTACCATTGCTAGTTTCGATTCAGAAGTTGGGTCAAACTTATAAAATGTAAAATTTGAAGGTTTATGTTCAGGAAGAATAGCATCATTCATATAAACTACGTCATAATTGTTTTCAGTGGTATTTGACTCAACAATTCTACGCATTAGTTTCTTTGCAACTATTCCATCTAAAATAATTAATATCTTTTTCATGGCAAGATTATATCTTTTTATCTCTAATCATTTACTTTTGTTTGGATATAATCATGTCTTTAATAACAAAAGGAATATTTTATATGGAATTTAAAATTGATGCAACTTCACATCATAAAGCAAGAGCTTGTACAATAAAAACTGCACACAGTGAGATAAAAACTCCTGTTTTCATGCCAGTTGGGACACAAGGTACAGTAAAAGCACTTGATGCAAATGAGCTACTATCAATGGGAGCAAAAATAATTTTAGGAAATACTTATCATTTATATTTAAGACCTGGAAGCAAGCTGATTAAAAAATTTGGTGGACTTCACGGCTTTTCAAAATTTCCAAACTCATTTTTAACAGACTCTGGTGGGTTTCAAGCTTTTTCATTAAGTGATAATTCAAAGCCAGATGAAAATGGAATTACATTTAAATCTCACATTGATGGAAGTAAACACTACTTTACTCCACAAAGTGTACTTGATACACAGTATGATTTAGGTTCTGATATTATGATGATATTAGATGATTTAGTAGCATTACCAAATACTCAAGAAAGAATTCAAAAATCTATTGAAAGAACTACTAAATGGGCTCAAGAAGCAATTGACTATCATAAAGAACAAAAAGCAAAGGGCATAGGAACAGATCAGAATATCTTTGCAATCATCCAAGGTGGTACAGATAAAAACTTTAGAAAAATGAGTGCGGAACAACTTTGTGCTATGACTGATTATGATGGTTTTGCAATTGGAGGATTAAGTGTTGGAGAACCAAATGAAGATATGTATGAAACAGTTGAATGGACAACTGATTTTATGCCACTTGATAAGCCAAGATATCTTATGGGAGTTGGAACACCTGAGGATTTAATAGAAAATATTGAACGTGGTGTTGATATGTTTGATTGTGTAATGCCTACAAGAAATGCACGAAATGGAACACTTTTTACAAGTACAGGTAGAGTAAACATCAAAAAAGCTATGTACAAAGAAGACCCAAGTCCTATTGATGAAGAGTGCGACTGCTATACTTGTCAAAACTTTAGTAAAGCATATTTAAATCATCTTATAAGAGCAAAAGAGATTACATTCTTTAGACTTGCATCAATACACAATATAAGATACTATTTAAATCTGATGACTAAAGCTAGAGAAGCTATATTATCGGATAACTGGGTAGAATTCAAAAAAGAATTTTATGCAAAAAGAGGAAAATAACTCCTCTTTTACATCATAAAGTTTTTAATCACTAAGTAAGAAAATATAAATACCAATACTATTAAAACTACTAACGTTTTATCAATTGCTGCTTTTTTATTATTTGACATAGATAAACTCCATATTTTTTTATTTATTAATAGTACTATAAATTTTGATAAATTATATTAAAGCTTTTAAAACTCTTTTTTAGATACAATCTCTTAATTTTACACGTTAAGGAAAATTATGACTGTAGATGATAAGTTAATTGATAAGTTAGCAAAACTATCAAGTTTAGAGATTGAAGAGTCTAAAAAAGAGCATCTTAAATCAGAACTTGGAGATATTATCAACTTTGTTGAAAATCTAAATGAAATTGATGTTTCTAATATTGAAGCTACATTTAGTACAGTAGAGGGTGGGACTCCTTTAAGAGAAGATGAGGCGAAACAAGATTTAGAAGTTTCAAATCATATTTTAAAAAATGCTCCAAAGAGTGAAGAAGGGTACTTTATAGTACCAAAAATTATTGAATAGGAAACAGACTATGACTAAGGTTTATGGAATAAAAACCTGAGACTCTGTTAGAAAAGCCTTAAGGTTTTTTAAGGACAACAACATAGAAGTAGAGTTTTTCGATTTGAAAAAGCAAACTCCTACTTCAACTTCTATAGAGTTTTGGGTTCAAAACGCGGGAATTGATTTAGTTTTTAACTCAAGAGGAACTAAATATAGAACATTAAAATTAAAAGAGTTAAACTTAGATGATAAGGGAAAACTTGAATGGCTTATAAAAGAGCCAATGCTTTTAAAAAGACCTATTGTAGAATATGATAAAAATGTTCTTGTAGGTTTTAAAGAGGAGACTTATAAAGAGACTTTTTAGTCTCTTTATAAAAAATTACTCGTTATTAGAGTTTTTAATTTCAGATATTTGTTTTGAAGTTGAAACAACCTTTAACCAAAACATAATCATACATATAATTAAAACTAATGCTCCAACTACAGGAATCCAAGTATATAGTATTCCTAATATCACAATCCAACCAATTGTCGCAGGATAACCAATAGATTTAAATGGCATGTTATAAATGTTTTCAATAGATCTAACTGCAGCATCAGCTTTTATATTAAATACAATTAAAGCAATGAATCCCCATAAAGGAATAACTTGAGTCCAAACCCAAATCTTACTTATTTGAGTTTGAGGATAACTCTCTACTCTAACTATATTTACAAGTTTGTTTAAACTTAGTAAAAAACCAATCCAAATTAAAAAAGGGATTATTAGTATTAAAAATCCTAATCCAGCTTCCATTCTTTCTCCTTAGTATAATAATGGGATATATTATACTTAAAGAATGTCTCAAAATTGTCTCTTTTATTATTTTTTGTTTACTTTCTTGCTTCTTTTAAAGTATCAGCAATCATAAATGACAATTCTAAAGCTTGGTCGGCATTTAATCTTGGATCACATTGAGTATGATATCTACTTGAAAGACCCTCCGCTGTAATAGCAGAACTTGAACTTCCCGTACACTCTGTTACATTTTGTCCTGTCATTTCAAGATGAATACCACCTGCATATGTACCTTCAGCTTTATGGATTTGGAAGAACTGTTTAACTTCCCCTAAGATAGATTCAAAGTCTCTTGTTTTATATCCATTGTCTGTTTTAATTGTATTTCCATGCATAGGATCAGATGACCATAATACATTCTTCCCTTCTTCTTTTACTCTTCTTAGTAAATTTGGGAATTTATCAGCAATCTTTTCATTACCCATTCTAACAATAAGGTTTAATCTTCCAGCCTCATTTTCAGGATTTAAAGCATCAATTAATCTAATAAGTTCATCTTCTTGCATAGAAGGTCCAACTTTACAACCAATAGGGTTTTTGATACCTCTAAAGTACTCTAAGTGTGCACCATCAAGCTCTCTTGTTCTATCACCAATCCATAGCATGTGAGCAGAACAATCATACCAATCACCAGTAAGAGAATCTTTTCTTGTAAGTGCTTCCTCATAGTTTAATAAAAGTGCCTCATGAGAAGTATAAAGAACTGTTTCTCTTAAATGAGCAGTATTTTCAGGTGTAACTCCACATGCTTGCATAAAGTTTAATGTTTCAGAAATTTTATCTGCTAACTGATAATATTTTTCTCCCAAAGTATTATCTTTTACAAAATCTAAATTCCATGCATGAACTTTACTTAAATCAGCCATTCCACCTTTTGCAAAAGCTCTTAAAAGGTTTAAAGTAGAAGCACTTTGATTATATGCTTTTAAAAGTTTTTTAGCTTTTGGTGCTCTATCTTTTTCATTAAAGCCCATATTATTTACAATATCACCTCTATATGAAGGATAAGCAATTCCGTTTATTTCTTCAAAGTCTGCACTTCTTGGTTTTGCAAACTGTCCTGCAACACGACCAACTTTTACAACCGGACATCCACCAGAAAATGTAAGAACAACAGCCATTTGCATCATAACTTTAAATAAATCTTTTATATTATTTGCATTAAAAGATGTAAATGATTCAGCACAATCTCCACCTTGAAGTAAAAAAGATTTTCCATTTACTACATCAGCTAACTGAGCTTTTAGATTTCTAGCTTCTTGAGCAAAAATTAAAGGAGGATATGAAGATAGTTCATTTTCTACTTTTTTTAATTTTTCTAAATCTGCGTATGTTGGTTGTTGCTTAATTGGAAAATCTCTCCAACTACTTGGATTCCATGCTTTCATATTATAACCTTTATTAATTTTTGTATTGAAAAAACTATCTTACTAGTCTGCTTTTTTTGCAAGTTTTATAAGTAAGTCTTTAAATGAGTCTTTAAATGAATTTAGTCCATCTTCTAAAAGTGTTTCATAAACTTCATTTACATCTATACCATTTGACTCTAATGTTTTAAAATATTTATTACATTGTTCTTCACTAATTATATCTGTCGGTGTTTTTTTACCATTTTCTAACCAATCTTCAATAGTAGCTAAAGGTGCAGTGTTAACAGAGTTTGGATAAATTAATGTATCAATATAATAACTTGGATTTAGTTCATCCCCTTTTACACCAGTACTTGCAAAAAGTGTTCTTATATTTTTGTTTTCAAACTTTTCAACTTCATGGTAACACTTAGTTGCGTTTATAATTCCTAACTTTGCTGTTTCAAGCCCTTTTGAAACCATTTTATTGTCACACATTCTATCTAGTCTTGAAACAAATACAGAAATAACAGCTTTGATATCTTTGTTTGATGCTTTTATTCCTTCATCAAGTGCTTTTGCACATTCAATTGCTTGTTCTGGTGAGAAAATAAGTGTTGCATTTACATGAATTCCTGCACTTGTAAGAGCTTTCATAGCTTCATATCCAGCTTTTGTAGCTGGCACTTTAATCATTACATTATCAGAACCGATTAATGAATTTAATCTCATTCCTTCATCAATTGTTCCTTGAGTATCGTCACAAAGCGTAGGGTCTACTTCAATTGAAATAAAACCATCATTTGAATCATTTAAATGTAAATCATTTAAAAGTTCTGCTGCTCTTCTAATATCTGAAACTGCCAACTCTTCGTATATTGTTTTAGGTTCATTTGCTTTAAGCATTTGAAGTTGCTGGTCATATGCAGCAGAATTTGAAATTGAAGATTCAAAAATTGCAGGATTTGAAGTTGCTCCATGAATAAACTCTTTTCTAATAATATCTTGAAACCTATTTTCTAAAAAATCTCTTTCAATAAAATCACACCATAAAGAGTAATTAATATCTTCTTTTAAACTCATCCGTATATCCTTTATATATGGTCTAATATTTTTGTTAAATCTTTTTCATCAACAATAATATTAGCTTCTTTTTTTAATATATCTCTAGCACAAAATGCAACTCTTTTTGATGCAAATGGGAACATAGAAACATCATTTGCTCCATCTCCTGCTACTAAAGTGTTTTCCTTTGATACCCCAAGCATTGCTTGAACTCTTTGAATCATATCACCTTTAGAAAAACCAAACATCATATCTCCACCAACAAGACCTGTTAGAATCCCATCTTTTTCGTGTAAAATATTTGAAAAGTCTGCATCAAGTCCTAACTTGTCTTTTGCAGGACTTGTTCCAATTCTAAATCCACCAGAAAAACAAATCACTTTATAGTCTTGCTTTTTAAGCTCTGAAACTAATTCATAAGCACCTGGCATAAGAGGTAGGTCTTTACAAATTTCAACAGCTTTAGAATATTCTAAACCTTTTAATAAAGATACTCTTTCTACTAAAGATTCAAAAAAATCAAGCTCTCCTGCCATTGCTTTTTCAGTTATACTTGCAACTTTTTGCTCTAAACCTAATGGTCTAGCTAAAAAGTCAATTGTTTCTCCATCCATTAAAGTTGAATCGAAATCGAATACAGCTAATTTCATATATGTTTTCCTAGTTTTATTCTTTTAAGGATATAATATTATCCAAATTTTACTAAAGGAAACTGATTGAAGCTTTGCAGTATTGATATTGGACTTAAAAGAATAGGTCTTGCAATTTGTTTACAAGGAGATATAGTAACTCCTCTTCCTGCAATAATAAGAAAAAATAGAAATCAAGCATCAAATGATGTTTTAAAAACTTTAAAAGAGTGGGAAATAGATAAGCTTGTTGTGGGATACCCAAGCTCTAGTGAAGATATGCAAAAAAGAATTAATCATTTTGTAAATTTACTTGATTTTGAAAAAGAAGTTGTATTTCAAGAAGAGAATATGAGTTCTATTGAAGCAGAAGATTTAATGAAAGGTGATATCAAGTACAAAAGAGACGGAAGAGTTGACTCTCTTGCAGCTAAAATCATTTTAGAAAGATACTTAGCTTCTTAATCTTGATACTTTAATCTTATTTTATCTATTTCATCAAAATGTTCAAAAAACAGATCTATAAGTTTTGGATCAAAATGTTTTCCACGCTCTTTTTTAAACAATTCAAAAATATCTTCTAAAGGCCAAGCTTTTTTATAAACTCTATCACTTCCTAAAGCATCAAAAACATCTGCAACGGCTGTAATTCTTCCAAAGATATGAATATCTTCGCCTTTTATTTTTCTAGGGTATCCTGAACCATCCCATTTTTCGTGATGCTCATGGGCAACAATTGCAGCTGCTTTTAGTATAGGTTTATCTGAATTTTTAAGCATCTTATACCCTAAACTTGCATGACCTTTCATGATTTTGAATTCATCATCAGTAAGACGTCCTGGTTTATTTAAAATCTCATCTTTTATTCCTACTTTTCCAATATCATGCATTGGACTTGCTAGTTTTAAAAGCTCTGCATCTTCTTTTGAAAGACCATATTTCAATGCAAGTATTTCTGAATAAATAGCTACTCTTTTTACATGGTTTCCTGTCTCTTTAGAGCGTGTTTCGCCAATAGCACCCATAGCATAAACAACGTCCTTTTGTGTATTTATAATCTCTTGTTCAGCTTTTATAATACCTGTAATATCTGTTCCATAAACCAATATAGAATTAAGACTTTTTACACCTTTTAAAATAAAAGTATAGATTTTATCTTCACTAAATTTATGTTCAATTTGGAATGTTTCATCATCTTTAATTAACTTAGATAATAAATCTTTGTCATTTAAAAAATCAAAGGTGTTATTATTTGAAAAAATATCTTTTGCTGGTTTATTTCTAAACTCTATTTGTGCTTCACGATTTATTACAAAAATTGGTTCTGGATTTTTTTCAGGAAGAAACTTTAAATACTCATTTCTTTTTTTAATATCTTTGTTCATTCCTAGTGTAGAGTATAAAAAACAATTTTTGATCAAGTTTTGATATACTAAAGCAATAGTTACAAATCCTAAATAAGAGTGAGTTGTAGTAGAAGCTAACACTGCAAAAATAATACTTAATATCCATCTAGCATTTATTTCTAATTCTGACATATTAGAACAATTCTTTTTAAATAAATTCATTTGTTCTCCTTATTTTTCTAGTGTGACAACTGCAACTGCGATTCCATTATCATGTGTAATTGATAAATTACTTTTTTTGATTTTATACTTTTTCCGTAAAGCCTTTGAGTACTTTAATTTTGGGGCACCTTTTTTACTTTTTTTAATTTTTAAATCATGAAAAGAACATATTCTGCCAATACCCGTTCCTATTGCTTTACTTGCTGCTTCCTTTGCAGCCCAAAAACCAGCTGCTGTTTCAACTTTTTTTACAAGAGCAATTTCATCTTCATCTAAAAAACGTTGGTATGCTTTTACACCAAACTTATCATACATATTTTTAATTCTATCAATTGAAGTTATATCAATTCCAATCATTTTATTTAATCCTTTTAAGAATACTTATTCAAATCTTTTAGTTCATCTAAGTAGAAATCTGCTTGTAAAAGCTTAGAAGGACTAGTCAAACTTTCAAAAGCTCCACCTGCTATTGCAACTTTAAAATCCTTTGAAAATATCATTTTATCTTTATTTATTTCATCAATTAAAGAAGCTACTTCAATAAGACTTGTTTGCAGTGTAGCAGTTAATATTATAAAATCTGGTTTAAATTCGATTATAGCTTTTTTTACTTCTTCAAAAGGTATATTTGAACCTAAATTACTTACTTTATATCCTTGAACTTGAAACACTTTTGAAGCAACTTTTACCCCTAATCCATGAAGTTCACTAGGAGCACAACTTAAAAATATATGCTTCTCTTTTTTGTTTTCATTTTCAAAACTATTAAGAACTTCCATTATAACTTCTTCTAAAGTATTTGTAGCAATATGCTCCTTTGAAATACTAAGTTCAGAACTTTCCCATAAAAAACCTATATATTTCATAGCATTAGAAACAATATCATTATAAAATAGTAAGAAATTATCTAAACTACTTGATTCTTTTTTACATAATTGCAATGCTTTTTTACTATCACCTGAAATAAGAGCTTGTGCAAATGTTTTTGCTTTATCTTCCTCATCTAAAATATACCGTTTTTTTGATGCATCTTTTTTTAATTGTTCATGCTCTTTTATAATATAGTCAAAGAATTCACCTATGTTAATGCATATATCAGATTTTATATATTTTAAACAAATATTTTGGAAATTTTGATTTAGAAAAGCAAAAAAATCAAGGTCTATTCTTCTATAAAAATAGACTCTATAAAGCCACTTGTGATACTCTAAAAACATCTTTTGATCATTAAAAAATAGCGTATTTAGTACAATCTTTTGATAATACTTTATCATATAATGAATTTCATTTATTCCTAATTCTTCAATTACATCTTGTGCAATTTTTATATCAGATTTTAATATAGCCTCATTAATATCTAAATATATTTCATGCTCATATCTTTTAAACTCTATAAATTTTCTATTTTGTTTGTTTCTGTTCCTGCTCATAATTTAAATTCCGATTTTTTTGAAAATATTTTCTCAAGGGGAAGTGGTTTTGAATAAAAATAACCTTGTGCTATATCAGCACCAAGAGTTTGTAATATCTTAACATGCTCTTTTGTTTCTACACCTTCAACTTGAATATCAAGTTTAAAGATTTTTGCAATATTTATTATTGCTTCAACCATATCTTTATCATCTTGTTCCCTTACCATATCAAGTACAAATGATTTATCAATTTTTACTTTATTTATAGGGAATTTTTTTAGATAACTTAATGATGAATATCCTGTTCCAAAATCATCAATAGCTAACTTAAATCCTTTTTCTTTTAACTTTTTCATTTTTTCAATAGCTTCTATATGATTTTGCATGATATAAGTTTCTGTTATTTCTAACTCTATATTTGATGTAGAAACATTAAAATCATTAACTATTTCAAGGACGTTTTCAACATAAAAATTACCAGCTAATTCTTTTGAAGAAATATTTACTGCTAATACGAATTCATTTCCAAACTTATTTAAAAAATAAGGTAAATCAGTACAAGCAGTTGTTAATACAAACTTACCAATATCTTCTATAAAACCATGATGTTCTGCTATGGGGATAAACTCTTCAGGGGAAATAAAACCTTTCTCTAGATCTTCCCACCTTATTAAAGCTTCTGCACCTATTATTTTCTTAGTTTTTATATCTACAACCAATTGATAGAAAACTTTAAAGTCTTGATTTTCTACTGCTTTTTTTAAATCAGTATATAATGAAACTTTTTTGATTAAAGATTCAGTAAATCTTTTATCATAAAGTAAAATTCCATCTCTACCATTGTTTTTTACTTCATACATGGCTGAATCAGCATTTTTAGATAGTTCATTCTTATTTAAACCATGATAGGGAAATAATGATACTCCAATTGATAATGATAAATAAAAAGTCTGTCCTTCTATTTCAAAGGGTTTTTTTATAGTCTCAATTAGTTTATTAGCTAATAAAATAGCATCACTCTCTTCTGTAATATTATCAAATATTATAGTAAATTCATCTCCACCAATTCTAGCTATAATATCTTCTTTTCTTACTACTTTTTGAAAACGTCTAGCAACCTCTTTTAGTACAAGATCCCCTGCACTATGACCTGCTGTATCATTAACATCTTTAAAATAATCAAGATCAATAAAAAGTAATGCAAAGACTTTATTATTTCTTATTGCACTATTTATTGTTTGGTCTAACATATTTTCAAATTGAATTTTATTTAGTAGTCCTGTTAGATGATCATGATTAGCATAAAAGTGTAATTTTTTATCTGCTTCTTTTAATGAAGTAATATCTGTAAATATTGCCATATAGTTTAATTCAGAAGTTGTATTATCTTTTATTTCAGTAATAGATAGCCATTCAGGATAAATTTCTCCATTTTTTCTTTTGTTCCAAATTTCACCTTGCCAACGTCCATGATTTTTTAAGTATGTCCACATATTTTCATAAAAAGATTTATCTTGTGTCCCTGAATTAAGTATATTTGTTGAATTTCCTATTACTTCATCTTTTGTATAACCTGTAATATTACAAAAAGAGTTATTTATACTAAGAATAACTCCATTACTATCTGTTATTACTGCACCTTCAGTACTCTGTTCAAAAAACTGAGCAGATTTTGCTAAAGACTCAATCCTTAACTTGTCACTAGTTTCATCTATACATAAATGAGTAATACTTTTATCATCATTAGCTAAATAAAAAAAAGATTTATACCATTTGCCATTTTGTTTCTCTTCTACCGTATATAGTTGCTTCATTTTTAAATTATAAACTACATCTTTAAATTCTAAATCACAATAAACGCTATTTTTGAAATCAAAGCCTTCATAACACTCAACAACTTGATCATCACAATAAGGTTCATTTCCATATACTAGAAAACCATTTAAATTATATATTGCCATTTTTAAAGGAGATTCATCAATAGTTTTAACTAATATTTGCTCTTTACTTTTTAGATAAAAACGCTTATCAATCTTTTCACTACAACTTTCTAAAAGATTATCAAATTTATATATATCTATTGGTTTAAGAATATAAAAAATGTTTATATTCATTAAATTTTTAGGTAATTTTATAAGTTTTTTTGAAATAGGAGATATTATAATAACAAAAGATCTATCATGAAAGAATAAACTTTCTAATAATTCAAAGCCTTTTTTACTACTTAAATCTATTATTACTAATTCTTCATTTATCTTATTAGTTTTTGAGTCAAGGATAAAGACCTCATCAGCCTTATATCCTCTATTCTTTAATAATTTTTCATAACTATCAATATTTTTCTTATCTTGAACTATTAAAGAAAGCAATTTCATATTTCATCCTTATTACAGCTCTAATTGTAGTATTAACTCTTCATTAGATTTTATATCTATTTTTGAATTATACTTTAAAAGTTCATTTGTTAATTTCATCAGAGTGTCATTGTTTTCTTTTTTTATTTTAATATTTGATTTAAACTTTAAAATATGAGTGTCATTATTTTTCATATTTTCTAATTGTAATTTTAAGTCACTTACTTTAATTTTATTTGAAAGATTAATAAAGAAATGAAAAATTGAATATAAACTATCATACACTATTTTAGTTTCTATATCCTTGTCTTCTATTTGTGATAAAGCTAAATTACAATCAATAAGGTTCTCTTCTAATATAGCTTCAAAATAGTTCATAAAAAGATTAATACTTAAAATATAAGATTGTTTCTCATAGTTTATTTTTTGTGTATAGTATGTTATTTTTTCATCTAATGCTGTTGAGATATATGATATCTTTTTATTTACTTCTGATATATCACTACTCTTTATATCCAGGCTATTTAAATCCAAAGATATCTCACTAAGATTATTTCGAACACTAGAACTTATATCCAAAAGAGACATTTCTAAAAGGTTTCCATTACCCTCTTTTATATCATTTTCAAACTTTTGTTCTAAATTACTTTGGTATGTATTTAAATCATTTTGTAAATTTAAAGAATCTGTCAGGTTTTCTATACAAAAAACTGCACCTTGGAATCTTCCTTCAAAATCAAATTGAGGACTTCCACTTATAGAAAGAAAAACCTTTTCAAACTTATTTTCTATTGTATGACGAATATCATGTATAGGTTCATAGGTCTTTTTAATAATAGAAAAAGGAAGTTCTTCTTCATCAAGGGTTTCTCCTGTAAATGTCTTTATTTTCCACTCACTACTGTTATAGTTACGTTTTAAAATATCTTTTTTTGTAAGTTTGAATAGCTCTTGGGCATAATTATTTGCATAAATTAATTTTCCATCTTTATCGACCATTGTTATAGCATTTGGCGCTGTATCTAAAATAGCTTCAGTAATCTCTTTTTGCTTTCTATACTCTTCTGTTTTCTCACCTAACTTTTCTGTTAAATTTTCTAGCTGTTTTGTACGCTTTTCTTTATCTTCATATAAAACTCTTAACTCAGAATATGCCGTCTGAAGCTCTTCATTTGTACTTTGTAGTTCTTCATTTGTAGTTTCAAGCTCTTCATTAGAGCTTTGCAATTCCTCATTTGAACTTTGTAGTTCTTCGTTTAAACTCTGCATCTCTTCATAAGAAGTCTCAAGCTCTTCTATTACATTTTGCAAATGTGATTTAGTACTATCTAATTCAAGGGTTAACTTTTGTACTATATCATTTTCATCTGTACCTGTAACAATATGTCCTCTAATATTTTGAGACTCTTCTGATTGAAAAAATAGAGTGTAAAGCCAATCTTCACTTTTCTCATCTTCTATTGGAGTTACAATAACTCTCACATACCTAATGATATCTTCAAATACATTTATTGACCTAAAAGGTGTCATTTGAACACTTTTATCTTTTGAAGCTTTGTTTAATGCACTTCTTAAATCAAGAGCAATTTCATCACTTAATTGTTTAAAAATATTATTACTTACTTTTCCTTCCCGTGGTTTTAAATAAGGAATATCACCTTTTACATAAACAATATCATTTGAAGAGTTTATCACCACACATTTTTTAAGTAATACTTCTCTAACAGCTTCTGATATAACATCTTCTAAAAACTCTTCTTCATTTCTAACTCTTGATGGTTTAGACTCTTCAAAAGAGTTACTTTTATAATTTGTTGAGTAATTGTATAGTCTTGGTGGTTCTTTTATTCCAGTAAATTGAGATTTAAATATTTTTGCTGTTTTATCTACAAGACTAAATAAGTCAATATGTTGACCTACTGATTCAGATTTACCTAAAAATAAAACTCCATTATCTCTTAAGGCATAATGAACAATTGGGAAAAATTTGTTTTGTAAATCATTACTAAAGTATATAAGCATATTTCTGCAAGTTACTAAATCAAGTCTTAAAAATGGAGAATCACTAATAATATTATGTTTTGAAAATATAACTAGCTCTCTAATTGTTTTTTTAATTTCAAATTGATTTTTTTGTACACTAAAATATCTTTTGATAATACTTTTATCCACTCCTTCTAAAGATGTCTCAGCATATACTCCTGCCCTTGCTATTTTTAATGCTTCATCATCAATATCAGTTGCAAATATTTTGATTTTATATTTTGAGATTTTCTCTTTTAAAATTTCAGATAAAATAATTGCAATTGAATAAGCTTCTTCTCCTGTTGAGCAACCAATTGACCAAAATCTAATCTCTTCACCTTGCTCTTTTTTTGCAATAATTGCTTGTATTTGTTCTCTTGCTTTAGAAAATGCATCTTTGTCTCTAAAAAATGATGTAACTCCAATAAGAATATCATGGTATAAAAGTGTTACTTCCTCTGCTGATTCTTCTAATATTTTTATATAGTTTTGTAAAGAATCAATTTTTAATGCAGCTAATCTTCTCTCTATTCGTCTAACTAATGTATTTTTTTTGTAAAGGGAAAAGTCAACTCCATGCTCTTCAAAAAGTATTCTATATATTTGTTGTAAAATTCTATCATTTAAAGAAAGACTTAATTGCTTATCAATAGATGCAATAATACTCTCAATCTCAACTCCAAGTTTCTCAATAGGAACAACTAAATCAACTTTTCCAGTATTAATTGCAGATAAAGGCATACCATCATATTTAGCTGTTGCAGGAGCTTGTGCGATAGTGATTCCACCTTGTGCTTTTACAGCTCTAATTCCATAAGCACCATCACTTCCTGTTCCTGAAAGAATAATACCTATTGATCTTTCATTAAAGCTTTGTGCTAAAGAACTAAAGAAGTAATTTACCGAAGGTCTTGGACCAAATGACTCTTCTATTGTTTTTAAATAAAGTTTATTTCCCTTTACATAGATGTCTGTATTTTCAGGTGTCATATAGATAGTTTTTGCTTTTATTCTAAGTCCATTTTTTACTTCAATAACAGGAATATCTGTAGTTCTTGAAAGTAAATCTACCATCATACTTTTATGGGTAGGACTTAAATGTTGTGCAATAACATATGCACAATTATCTATTTCAGGAAGACTTGAAAGCATTATTTGCAAAGCTTCAAGTCCCCCTGCACTAGATCCTATTCCTATAACTACTAAATCATCTTTTGACATCGAACACCTCATATTTTAATCTTTTTAATAGTCACTTTAAATATTATTATATCCATATGAATTTTAAATACCCTTACAAAGTAATTATAATTTTTACACAATAAATAGTTTTTGAAAAGATTTTATTTATTATAATCATTGTTCTGCTATTATTTCGTTAAAAATACTACTAGACATAAAAGAGGCTTTAAAGTAATATGAAACTTTTTTTTCGTAAACTATTTTATCTTGTGATCATGCTTTTTATTATAAGTTTAATATCATTTATAGCTATAAATTTAGCTCCAAACTCTTTTTTTGCAAGTGGAGAATTAAATCCTAATATTACAAAAGAGTCCATTGAGCAACTAAAAGCAATCTATGGTTTAGACAAACCTCTTTATATTCAATATTTTTCATGGGTAGTAGCAATTTTACATCTTGATTTTGGAATTTCATTTTCAAGTGGAGAGCTTGTAAAAAATGAGATACTTCAAAGACTTCCTGTAACTTTAACTTTAAATATAATATCTATGTTTCTAATATTTATTTTATCATTATTCCTTGGGGTAAAAGCAGCTTTAAATAAAAACTCATTTTTTGATAGGTTGCTTCTCAGTTATCACTTGTAAGTTTCTCTATGCCCTCTTTTTATTTAGCACTACTTGCTATTATGGTTTTTTCAATTCAACTTGAAATTCTTCCTATTGCAGGGCTTCATTCAGTTCCTGATGATGGAAGTTTAGCTTACTATTTAGATTATGCTTGGCATTTAATTTTGCCAATAGCTATAATTACTTTTGCAGGTATTGGAAGTTTAACCCTTTATGTTAGGTCTTTAGTAATAGAGATTTTAAAATCTGATTATATTTTCTTTGCAAAAGCTAGAGGACTTAATAAAAAAGAAATTTTAAGATATTATATTTTACCAAACCTTTACCCTCCTGTTATAACCTTACTTGGTCTATCTCTTCCTGGAATAATAGGAGGAAGTGTTATTCTAGAATCGATTTTCTCAATAAATGGAATGGGCTTACTATTTTTTCAAAGTGCTTTAAGTCACGATTATCCAGTAATCATGGGAATACTTATTATTGGTGCTTTATTAACACTTCTTGGAAATATGATTGCAGATTTATTACTTTTAAAGTTAAATCCAAACTATGATGGAAAATAATTTATTATAAGGAAAGTTGTTGAAAATTTTAAAAACTATTAAAGAATTACAAGAAGCTACAGCTTCTAATAAAAACAAAACTATTGGATTTGTTCCTACTATGGGAGCTTTACATGATGGTCACATATCTTTGATAAAACAAGCAAGGCTTGAAAATGAAATAGTAGTTGTGTCTATTTTTGTAAATCCAACACAATTTCTTCCAGGTGAAGATTTAGATGCTTATCCAAGACGCACAGAAGCTGATAAAAAAATATGTGAAATATGTAAAGTTGATTATATTTTCATGCCTGAAATTTCAACAATGTACACAAAAGAAGAAGTTTTAATTAAAGCACCTAATAATAGCTATGTTTTAGAAGGACAAAGTAGACCAGGACATTTTGATGGAGTACTTCAAGTTGTACTAAAGTTATTTAATTTGGTTCAGCCTACTCGTGCATATTTTGGAAAAAAAGATGCACAACAACTTACCTTAATTCAACAAATGGTGAAAAACCTATTTTTACCTATTGAAATTGTACCTTGTGAAATAATAAGAGAGAAAGATGGATTAGCTCTTAGTTCTAGAAATATCTATTTAGATGAAACCCAAAGAAAAGAAGCTTTACTAATTTCTAAATCTTTATATTCAGCTGCTTCACTTATAGCTAAAAATGAAAAATCTTCTGACGTAATAAAAGCTAAAATGAGTGAAGTTATGGAGACTTTAGATGTAGAGTATATAGCTATTGTAAATAAAGATATTAATGAAATATCTGAAATAGAATTAAAAAATACAATTATACTAGTAGTTGCAAGGTTTGGGAATACTAGACTTCTTGATAATTTATGGATTTAAAGTAGTTTAAAGGGTGTACTATTGAAAGTACACTCCTTTAAATGTTGCTATCTCTTTTTTGTTTTTATCAAAAAAGCTCATTGATTCACCTAAAATTTTATAAGTTTTTGTATTTTGAAGCACTTTAGAAAAAGTATTTTCTGTTTTGATATTTGGACACATCATTTTTGTACTTGCAATATTTTGAAAACTTATTGAATTTTTTTCTTTTTTGTAGCTTCCATAAAAACTATTACATCCTAAAACTCCAGTAACTTTTCCATTATCTTGAAACTTTATGTATGGTTCTTTGTTGAAAACTTCTACCTCTTTGTCATTTAAACTTAATGCTTTGAAATATGTATTTGTAAGTGAAACATTTGGTTTAATAGATTCTTTATGCACATTTAATTTTGAGCATGAAGTAAAGAAAAGAGTTATAAACATCAGTCCTAAAAAAACAATTTTATTTATCATAAATTCTCCTATAAAAAACTATTATATCCTAGAATAAATTACATGTTAAATTTATATTTACAAAAACATAAGATTATGCTAAAATTCGCAAAAAATTAAATAAAGATAAAAAGAATGAAATTTAGTGAAACAAAACCTACAAAAACTTTACACTTAGTAAGTCTTGGATGTACAAAAAACCTTGTTGATTCAGAGATTATGCTTGGTAAATTAAAAGATTATGAAATAATTAATGAACCTGAAATTGCAGATGTAATTATCGTGAATACCTGTGGATTTATTGATAGTGCAAAAGAAGAGAGTATTAATACTATTTTAAATCTTCATGATGAAAGAAAAGAAGAGTCTGTGCTTGTAGTTGCAGGATGCTTAACACAAAGATATCAAGAAGAGCTACAAAAAGAGTTACCTGAGATTGATATCTTTACAGGAGTTGGAGATTATGACAAAATTGACACTTTAGTGAATGAAAAAAGATCTGCTTTTACTGATGAAGTATTTTTATTAGATGAATCAAATGATAGGGTAATTACGGGTTCTTCATATCATGCTTATATTAAATTAAGTGAAGGCTGTAATCAAGTTTGTTCATTTTGTGCTATCCCTAGTTTTAAAGGGAAACTTCATTCAAGAACTTTAGAGTCACTAGTAAAAGAAGTTAAAAACTTAGTAACAAATGGATACAAAGACTTCTCATTTGTTTCACAAGATTCATCTTCATATTTAAGAGACTTAGGCATAAAAGATGGTCTTGAACAACTTATTGAAGAAGTTGAAAAAATAGAAGGTGTTCAAAGTGCTAGAATTTTATATCTTTATCCAAGTACAACATCACTAAGCCTTATTGAAAAAATCAAAGACTCTAAAGTATTTGAAAACTATTTTGATATGCCTTTACAGCATATCTCTTCTGATGTATTAAAAATAATGAAGAGAGGAAAAGGAGTAGAAAAACTTATTGAACTAATGAACTCTATGAAAGCAGTTCCTAACTCTTTTGTAAGAACAACTTTTATTGTTGGGCACCCGGGAGAATCACAAGATGATTTTGAAGAGCTTTGCGATTTTGTAAAAAACTATAAGTTTGACCGTGCAAATGTATTTTCATACTCTGATGAAGATGGAACAAGTGCATATGATATGCTTGATAAAGTTCCACAAGAATTAATTGACCAAAGAGCTGAAGTTTTAGGTGAAATCATAAAAGAGACTACTATTAAATCATTAGAACAAGAGATTGGAAATGAATTTGAAGTATATGTAGATGGTCAAAGTGAAGAGCATGAGTATTTACTAAGTGCTAGAAAAACTTCTTGGGCACCTGAAATTGATGGGGAAATTTATATCAATGACAATCAACTACTTGATGAGAACAATGAAGCAAAACAGATTAAATTTGGTGAGAAATATACAGTAAAGATTACTGAGTTAGCTGGAGATAAGCTTTTAGCAACAGTTATTAAATAGTATGCAAATTAACCTACAAAATATCAACACCCGTAAAAACATATTAGCTTTTTCGGCTGGTGTTGATTCTACTGCTTTATTCTTTATTCTTTTAGAAAATGATATTCCTTTTGATTTGGCAATTGTTGATTATAATATTAGAGATGAATCTAAAGATGAAGTAACCTATGCAAAAGAACTAGCAAAAAAATACAATAAAAAAATTCATTTAAAAGAGATATCTATTAAAAGTAATTCTAATTTTGAAAAAAAAGCAAGGGACATAAGGTATGATTTTTTTGATGAATTAATGTTGACAAAATCTTATGAAGCATTGATTACTGCTCATCAATTAAATGACAAGCTAGAGTGGTTTTTAATGCAATTTACAAAAGGTGCAGGGTTAAATGAGCTATTATCTTTTGAAGAAGAGTCTATTAGAAGAGACTATAAAATATTTAAGCCCTTAATTAATACCTCAAAAAAAGATTTGATTGAATATTTAGAACAAAACAAAATCAAATATTTTGTAGATAAAACAAATACAGATGAAAAATATAAAAGAAATTTCTTTAGAAAAAATTTTTCAAATGATTTAATAAAAGAGTTTTCAAATGGAATAAAAAATAGTTTTGAATATTTACAAAATGATTTGAATTCACTAAAAGATGATAATCAATTAGTTTTTAAAGAAAAAGAACTAGAAGTATTTAAAAATAGGCTGGATGATAATCTTAATATAAAAATCATAGATGAAAGTTTAAAAAGAAGAGGTATTTTACTTACAAAAAAACAAAGAGATGAAATATTAAAACAAAAAGAATTAGTAGTCTCTCACAGAGTAGTAGTTTGTATTATCAAACAATTTATATACATTTGTCCATTTATAAAAGACATAGTACTAACAAAAAAATTTAAAGAGTTATGTAGAATAAATAA
>Ga0193951_1000362_pt1 | contig 21105 bp, 21 predicted proteins | sample BB_2_MG_FD_140370 | JGI IMG/M metagenome (GOLD analysis project Ga0193951, IMG submission 140370) | Microbial mat bacterial communities from the Broadkill River, Lewes, Delaware, United States - BB_2_MG | ecosystem: Environmental > Aquatic > Freshwater > River > Microbial mats | place: USA...
ACCGCATTTGAATCTTAATATGAAAACACCTAATTTTATACACAATAAAAAACCAGAGAAGATAACTTCTCTGGTTTGATTTAATTTTATAAAAACTGTCAACCTATTTTAGGACGACTCATTGTATTGAAGAGAAAAGTTCTTGTAAAAATTGTTATTTGAGGACTTTATCATTTACTCTTTATTTATCTGAATCAGTTAGATGATTTCTATGTAAGGATATTTATTCTAAGTTTTCTGTGATAATGATTGATTTCAGCATTTTTTATTCTTTTTAAAATAAGCTTGGCTGCTTCAATACCTAGGTTTTCAGTTTCCAAGTATTCTATGATTGTATTATTATGAATCATGTCGTGAGGTCTATCAAAAGTTAGTACAGGTTTACGCTTTTTAGTGAATAAGTCTATATGACTATAGTCGTTGCGTAATTCAGTCTCTTTAGTTGTGTAGATAATTATACCATCTACAGAACCATCACCCATTTTCGTTAGATTTTTTGATTCTTTCTCAATCGATTCGTCAGATATAGATACAATAAGCTTATAGTTATTTTGATCTAAATATTTCTCAATGCCGATGAATACTTTAGCATAAAATGGGTCTAATATGGTGGGTATAATTAAGCCTATAGTTTTGGTATAGCCTCTTCTGCAACTTGTGGCAAAATGATTGGGAACATAATTGCATTGTCTGGCAAATTCTTGTACTCTTTTCTTTGTAGTTTTGCTTATTTCTGCACTATCAGAAAGCGATTTCGAGATTGTAGATATAGACAGATTTAGTGCTTTTGATATTTCAGATAATGTTGTTTTAGGTTGCGTCATAATATCTATTAATTTTCATTTCTAAGGTTTTGTTCCCAAGCCCAAGAAGAACTTATCATATCATCTAAATTTTTTACTGCGGTCCATCCTAACTTTTCTTTAGCAAGATTGGTGGCTGCGTACAATTGAGGGGCATCTCCGTCTCGTCTTTCTGTAATTTCATAATTAAGTTCGCAACCTGTTACGTTCTCAAAAGTATTTATAACGTCTAAAACAGAATAACCGATGCCAGTGCCGAGATTAAAATATTCAAGTGGCTTTTCTTGTTGATGATTTATTAAGCGTTTTACAGCAAGGACGTGAGCTATTGCTAAATCTACCACATGTATGTAATCTCTAATAGGAGTACCATCTTTTGTAGGATAGTCGTTTCCGTAAACCATCAGTTTTTCTCTTACTCCTGCAGCGGTTTGTGTGATGTAAGGCATCAGATTATTGGGAATTCCATTAGGTAATTCGCCAATTTCACCAGAATCATGTGCGCCTATTGGATTAAAATATCTTAATGAAATCGCAGAAAATGAAGTATTACTTTTTGTGAAATCATCTAGTATTTCTTCGGCTACTTTTTTAGTGTTTCCATAAGGTGAAAATGGGCGCTGCGTGCCGTTTTCTTCGGTTATAGGTAGGGTTTCTGGGGTTCCATAGACCGTGGCGGAGGATGAAAAGATAAAATTACCAATACCTAATGTACTCTGGGATTTTAAAGTGTTTAATAATGAATAAAGATTGTTTTTGTAGTACATTAAAGGTTTGTTAACAGACTCGCCTACCGCTTTAAGTGCAGCGAAATGAATAACACCAATAGCATCTTTATGAGTTTCAAAAGCTTTGAATGTAGCGTCGTAATCTTTTAAATCAACCTTTATAAAGGTTGGAGCTATACCTGTAATTTTAAAAATGCGTTCAAGGGTTTGTTTAGAAGAATTAGAGAAATCGTCATAAATAACGACGTCAAATTGTGATGTAATAAGTTCTATTACAGTGTGTGAGCCAATATAGCCACAGCCGCCAGTTACAATAATTTTAGGTTTCATTTGGTTTATGTTAAAAGAATGAGGTCACTAATTTACAAAATGTAATTCAAAAAAACATACCAGTACCTACCAGTTTGTTTTATTTGAAATTTATTTTATATTTGTTTCATGGGAATTGTGTTAGTAAAAGAGAATACAGGTACTCCTAAGTACAAGCAAATAGTTGCATCAATTGAAGACGCAATTATTAATGGTACTTTAAAAAAAGGCGATAAGCTGCCTTCCTTAAATAGTGTAAAAAACCAGTATGCGCTTTCTAGAGATACAGTGCTTTATGCTTTTAATGAATTAAAAATAAGAGGAATTGTACAATCTGTAGTTGGTAAAGGATACTATGTAATAAGTGAAGATATAGGTGTGAGTCAGAAGGTTTTTCTACTATTTGATGAACTTAATTCCTTTAAAGAAGATCTTTATAATTCTTTTCTGGCTGCTCTTGGTGAAAATGTACAGGTAGATATATTTTTTCATCATTTTAATCCTGATGTCTTTAATAAATTAATCCATGATAATGTTGGTGAGTATAGTCATTATGTAATTATGCCTGCTAATTTAAAAGACACTGAGAATTTCATTAATCACCTTCCGGCTGATAAAGTGTATATTTTAGACCAGACGCATCAAGGGTTATCCCAATACCCTTCAGTACACCAAAATTTTAAAAAGAATATATATCAAGGTCTCACAGAAGGACTTTCTCAAATTAAAAAATATAATAAAATCATTTTATTATTCGCAGATAAAAAGCAGCCCGAAGGCATTAAAGAAGGATTTGAAATGTTTTGTTCTCATCATAAATTTAAATTCGAAATTATAGACGATTTAGTTGGTAGAGTATTCTCAAAAGACGAATTGTATATGCTTTTAGATGATAGAGATTTGATAAGGGTGATAAAGCAACTTAAAGAAGATCACTTAAAAATTGCTAAAGATGTCGGCATTATCTCTGTAAATGATTCTTTGTTAAAGGAAATCGTTGAAGGTGGAATTACGACAATTTCAACCGATTTTAATTTGATGGGTAAACGTTTAGCTCAGATGATTTTAAATAATGAATTTGCTCAGATAGAAAACCCTAATAATTTAATAGTAAGAAAATCACTATAATCAATTGTATACAATAACACACATATCAAAGGACGGTTTAGACTATGTAAGGTTGAAAAGTCCTAACGGAAAAACAGAAGCTAATATTTGTCTCACCCAAGGTGGTAGATTAAGTCAGTTTATTTTTGAAGAAGTTGAGGTCATTTCGGAGATACAACCCGAAACCTATAAAGATAAATATGCGTCTTCAATTTTGTTTCCTTTTGCAAATAGAATAAAGGATGGAAACTACAACTTTGATGGTGTAGCGTATAATCTACAATGTAATGAAGCGGATAAAAACAATGCGTTACATGGTTTAGTGTATAATAAATACTTTTCGGTTGTAGATAAGCATTTAACTTCAGACGAGGCAACACTAACATTAGGCTATATTGAAGACGATCCCACAACTGGATTTCCTTTTAAGTATGAAATAAAAATAACGTATGTGTTAAGTTTAGAAGGCATAAAAATTAAAGTTGATATTTTAAATAAAGATAAAAAACCGTTTCCATTCACTTTGGGGTGGCATCCTTATTTTACGAGTTCCAATTTAACTGAAAGTTTTATGGATTATAGTAGTAGTAAGTGTTTTTTACAAGACCATCATAATATCACAACTGGTACTGCGGATTTTAAAATGGTAATGCCATTTCAGGTTAAAGATAAAAAATTAGATGATGCCTATGCGCTTGATAATAATGTTATAAAATTTCTAACTCCTCAGTATAACATAATGATTGAATCTTCTAGTGAGGAGAATTTTTTACAGCTATATACGCCAAATGACCCTAATGTTATAGCCATTGAACCTATGACAGGTGTTTCAGATAGTTTTAATAATAAAATAGGACTGCAAGTGCTGAACCCAAATGACAGTTATAGTTTGGAGTGGGACGTAACGATTAAGAAAGTCTAATAAGTCATTTTCTCAATCAACAAACCATCTAATTATTATGAGTAAAAAATTAATAAAAGAAGTGAAACAAAGTTTTGAAAAACAGTTCAAAACCGAGCCCTTGTTAGTGTTTTCACCGGGAAGAATTAATCTTATAGGTGAGCATACAGATTATAACGATGGCTTTGTGTTTCCTGCTGCAATAAATAAGGGCATTGGTTTAGCGATACAACAGAGTTCATATAACATCTCTAAAGTATTTGCTTTAAATAAAGACGAGAGTTTTGAATTTAGTTTAGATGATATTAAACCTATTGAGAATGGTGGCTGGAGAAACTATATTCTAGGTGTCATTTCAGAGTTGCAAAATCTTGGGCTTAAGATCGGTAATTTTAATAGCGTTTTTGCAGGGGATATTCCCGGAGGTGCTGGTATGTCCTCTTCTGCAGCTCTAGAAAATAGCTTTGTATATGGTCTTAATACGTTATTTGATTTAGGACTTTCTAAAGATGAAATGATTCTTGTTTCACAAAAAGCAGAACATAATTATGCCGGAGTAAAATGTGGTATTATGGATCAATATGCCAGTATGTTTGGTGTGAAAAAAAGTGCCTTGCTTTTAGATTGTAGAGCGGTAGCATCAGAGCCGTTTAAAATCGATTTTGGTGATTACAAATTAATGTTAATCAACACCAATGTAAAACACGACCTTTCAGAATCTGCTTATAATGATAGAAGATCGGTGTGCGAAATGGTTTCAGAAAAACTTAATATAAAAGCATTGAGAGATGCTAACCTGGAAGATTTAGACACTTTAAAGCCTGAAATTACCGAGGCAGATTACCAAAAGGCATCTTATGTTATAGAAGAAAATAATAGGGTACAATTATTTTCTAAAGCGATTAAAGAACACGATTTAGAAGCGTTAGGCGCATTGTTATATCAGTCTCATGATGGCTTAAGTAATAAATTCAAAGTGAGTTGTGTGGAACTAGATTTTTTAGTCCAAGAAGTAAAGCAAAATAAAAACGTTCTTGGTGCTAGAATGATGGGTGGTGGTTTTGGTGGTTGTACGATTAATCTCATTTTGAAGCGCGATTTTAAAAGGTTTAAAAAAGAAGTTTCTAAAAAGTTTCAATCAGAATTCGGACGCTCATGTTCCGTATATGGTGTAAAATTATCACAAGGCACACACCTTATTAACTAACCAACGTATTATGAATACAGATTTGCAAGATTACTCACATAAACGATTCAATATTTTAACCGGAGAGTGGGTTTTGGTATCTCCGCATAGGGCAAAACGACCATGGCAAGGACAAAATGAAGAGGTTTTTGGAGATGATCGTCCTTCGCATGATCCCAATTGTTATTTATGTGCTGGCAATACAAGAATTAATGGTGAACAAAATCCTGATTATAAAGATGTATTTGTATTTACTAATGATTTTGCAGCGCTTCAATCTAACTCAAAGACGTTTTCTGTAAACGATGGCTTGTTTAAGGCGGAAAGTGAGCAAGGCATTTGTAAAGTCATTTGTTTTAGTCCAGACCATTCTAAGAGTTTGGCAGATATAGATGTAGTTGATATAAACAAGGTTGTTGCAACTTGGCAGAAAGAATACACAGTTTTGGGTGCTGAATCTGTAATCAACTACGTGCAGATTTTTGAAAATAAAGGAGCGGTTATGGGGTGTAGTAATCCGCATCCACATGGACAAATATGGAGTCAATCGACATTACCAAATGAGGTTGAAAAAAAAGACCACCAACAACAAGTGTATTTCGACAAAAATCAAAAAAGTTTATTGGGAGATTATTTAAAACAAGAACTCGAGGTTAAAGAACGCATCATTTTTGAAAACGAACATTTTGTTGTGCTTACACCGTTTTGGGCTGTTTGGCCATTTGAAACTATGATTGTTCCTAAAAAAGCTCAAAAAAATATTACGGAATTATCAGAGGATGAAAGCTTAAGTTTTTCGGAAGCAATTTCCAAAATCACTAAAGCATACGATAAGTTGTTTAATTGTTCTTTTCCTTATTCTAGTGGCATTCATCAGGCTCCAACGAATGGAAAACCAAATGCGCATTGGCATTGGCATATGAGTTTTTATCCACCTTTACTAAGAAGTGCTACCGTAAAGAAATTTATGGTGGGTTATGAGATGTTTGGTTCACCACAAAGAGATATTACTGCAGAGCAGGCTGTTGCGAAACTTATTGATTTAATAGTGTAAGTTTTAATTTTTCCTAGATTTTCATCATTTCATGAGTTAATACCATTTTTTAATTTTCCAAACTTCCTAAAAACACCTCCACTCCCAGTCATTCAGCGCAATTAACATTTACTTAATAATTCCTTGTCAATCTCTTGATGTCAATCACTGAGGGTATTTTCTAATTTTCTACTCATAGTAGTAAAAGGGAATACTCCATGACGGAAATGACTAAAAATGAAAGAAAATGCGTTCGATATTTAACGCAAGAATTGTCTACAGCAGCTAAAGCTATATTCGAAATAGAGCTGACTTTAGATCATGAGTTAAAAGCAACCTTTGATAATTATAAACTTATTTGGGATAACTATCCTGAAAGTTTAAAAGCCTATGAAGCGCAAAAAGACTTACAATTAGAATCCCAAGATATTCATAGAATTCAGCGTTCAAAACGAAATGTTATATACCGTGTTGCATATAGTTTGGCAGCATGTGTTGTACTTTGTTTAGCCTACGGTTACTTTTCCCATTCCGATGAATTAAGCTATAGAAATCAAGTCACTACAAGTAATGGACAGCGGCAAACCGTATACCTACCTGATAGCAGTTTGGTGATTTTAAATGCGTCTAGCGAAATCCAATACAATTCAGATTTTAATACTAAGCGTCAGGTTTACGTCAAAGGCGAGGTGTACTTTGACGTTACTCATAACAAAGAAATTCCGTTTGTTGTTCATACAGAGGATTTAAACGTTACCGTTTTAGGAACCGCTTTTAACGTTAATACCGTCTTAGATAATAAGTCGGTATCCTTAGAAAGAGGTAAGGTCAATGTACACATTAAGAAGTCTCAAAACAGTCTAAATTTATTACCAGAGGAAGAGCTTATTTATAACACCAAAACTTCGGATGTTACTAAAAGAAACTTCAATATAAGTAAGGTATTAGCATGGAAAGATAACATGTTAATTCTCGATAATTTAATATTCAAAGATGCTTTATCTAAAATAAATAATTTTTACGGAGTAAGCTTCAAGATTACTGATGAAGAAATTAATCAAAAAAAGATAACAGGTGCTTTCAAAGAACAAGACCTCGAGGAGTTTATTCACTCTATAGAATTCATCGCAGATGTTAAAATAAAGAAGGTAAATCATAACGAATATCAAATAACTCAAAATCATGAAGATTAAAAGCATTCGTCATTCAGTCATCCCAACCGAAGATCTTTTTCTATTTGAACAAATTCAAGAAGGTGATACCAAGGCACTCAATGTGTTTTTTAAAAAATACTATGACAAACTGTGCAGATTTGGTGTTTTGTTTGAGTCTAATATTCATGTCATAGAGGAAAAAGTAGACGATGTTTTTATTCAACTATGGTCTAATCGAGACCAACTCAATAAAATTAAAAATCCAAAATCATATATCTATGCGGTACTAAAAAACGATCTCTTAAGAATTAAAAACAATTACCAAACAAGACCACTACAAAACGACGACCAGTTAAATAGTAGAAGTCTGTATCCTAGTATAGAGGACGAAATCATTGCTAACGAACAAAAAGAAATTAATAAAAATGTTATAAAAAATGTTTTAGAATCCATACCAAAACGCACCCGTCAAATTTTTGAAATGAGCAGAATTGACGGTTTTAAATACAAAGAAATATCAGAACTATTAGACATAAGCCCTAAAACTGTAGAAAATCATATAGGATTAGCCCTCAGGCATATCAGCTCTAATGTAAGCAAGCTAAAGTAGAACGATACACTATTCAGCAATGTTAGCTTATGCTTTTAATCCCTTAAGATTTTATATCAATCACAACTAAACAACAAAAAAATACAACTTTATGAAACACCATAAATTCATTTTAAGTACTGTCATTATCTTGGCAAGTTTATTAAATGTTTACGGAAGTACACATCCAACACATAACACTGAGCATTATTATATTAATACAAATACTATTAATTTACAGTTAAAAAAAGCATCTTTAATTCAGGTGTTTAATTTAATTGAAAAACAAACAGATTTAAAATTCATTTATATTTCTAACGCACTTTACCAAGACACTAAAATTGATTTAAATGTTAATAATCAACCTTTAGAATCAGTGTTAAAGACCTTAAAGCAAAAATCTTCAATCGATTTTAAAATTACAGATAATGGCATATTGGTTAAGCCTATAACCCAAACGGTTGCTGAAGTTAATCAAGATAAAATCACCATAAAAGGTGTGGTTTATGACGAGACTAATACGCCTGTATTAGGAGCTAATATCTACGCTACAGCTTATAATATTGGTGCTGTAACAGATTATGACGGCCAGTTTTCAATTACCATTCCTGCCGATACTAAAGCCTTAAAAATCACTTATATCGGATACGAAGACGTCGATTATTTTTTAAATGGGCAATTAGAAATTGTAGTGAATTTAAAACCTCACTTTGCCGCATTGAACGAAGTTGTTATTACAGGACAAGGTGCTAGTGTACAAAGAAAACGATTATCTAGTAATGTTGAAGTGCTAAAGTCTGAAGATTTAGCCGGTTTGCCATCGCAACGTATTGATCAATTGATTGCTACCAAATTACCAAATACGCAGATTAATTTTACCGGAGGCCAGTCCGGAGCAACAACATTAATTAGATCTCGAGGTATTAATTCAGCTTTTCTTAGCTCAACACCAGTCTTTTATATAGATGGTGTACGTATGGATAATTTAAATACCACCAGTGCTTTAGGTGGTGGTAGTGCACAAGGGGCTGCTATGAGTTCTATTGCCGATATTCCAATGGATAATATAGAGCGTATTGAATACATTAATGGTGGAGCCGCAACAACCTTATATGGTTCTGATGCTGCCAATGGAGTCATTCAAATTTTTACAAAAAAAGGAAGCTCTAGAGGAACACAAATTACAGCTTCAACGCAAATGGGCATCATAGCGCCAACTGCAGATTTCCTTTATTTTGATCACTCTAAAGACTTATTATTTGAAACAGGAACTTACCAAAAGTACAATTTAAGTATAAGTGGTGGTAATTCGGAAGGTTTTGGTTATAGTTTTTCCGGAAATTTTTTAGATAACACCGGAGCTCAAATTGCAGATAATAACGCTAACACAAAAATAGATTTTAGCACAGGTTTTAAAGCTAAATTAGGAGAAAAAGTAACCTACAATAGTTCTTTTATTTACGTCAATAATAGGTACAACAGAAACCGTAATGGTAACCAAGGTGGTTATACAGGTTTATGGTTTGCAGAAAGTGGCGCTTCTGTTTTAAAAGGGTTTAACAATAGATTAGATGATCTTAGTGCTGCCGAGTTCAGTGAAATTAATGATTTTGTGAAAAAAGCAGAAGAACTACAAGACAACGAAATCTCAATTAATAGATTTACAACCTCTCAAAGTTTCGCTTACAAACCTGTAAATAATTTTGAAGCTAAATTTGTTGGAGGTATTGATTATAGAGTTCAGAACGATCAAACCATTCAAACCAACGAATACTTATCGCATACCACCCAAACGCGTGTTACAGACGAAGGAAGTATCGCTAATACAGAACGTAAATACTTTGGTGTTACGCTCGAGTTAAGTGCACAACATAAATTTGAAACGGGTCAGTTTTCATTTATCTCAACTCTAGGTGGTCAGTTATTTCGAAATTCAGATCATCAAATTCAGTACACAGGTACAAACATTAGAGATGGAGCCGAAACGATTAGCGATGCGGCTATAAAAACAAGTGAAGAATATTTAGCTGAGGTGCTTAACTATGGTTTCTATTTTCAAGAAAATATAGGGTTTAAAGATAAGTTGTTCTTAGACTTAGGGATTCGAGGAGACCGGAACCCCTCATTTGGTGATAATATTGGTACACAATACTACCCTAAAGCTGGTGTGTCTTATTTAGTAAGCTCAGAGCCTTGGTTGGAAAATGCAACAGCTATAAATTCTTTACGATTACGCGGTAACTATGGTGTTGCAGGTAATTTACCTCCAGCGTTTGTGAATGAAAGAACTATAGATTTTGATGGCTTTTTAGGTGAACAAGCGGCCTTTTTTGGACAATCTGGAAATCCGGATTTAAAACCTGAAAAAACCACAACTTTTGAAGTCGGTATAGACGCAGCCTTATTTAATAACAGAGTGAACTTATCAGTAGGCTATTACAATGCAAATACCAAAGATGCACTATTCTACGTGCCACCAACACCATCTAGTGGTTATGCAAGTAGTCAATTGTACAATATCGGAGAGATCGAAAATAAAGGGTGGGAAATAAACGCCAACTTTATTCCGATTCAAACTGAAAATGTAACCTTATCGCTTAATGTATCGGTAAATACTTTAGATAATTTAGTCGTAGATTCAGGAGGTGTAGCGCCATTTAATATTAATGGATTTAGTGCCAGAACCATTCAAACAGTAGTGGAAGAAGGTTATCCTATAGGTTATATCAGAGGAAATTATGGAACTTTTGATGAGAATGGTGTTTTAGAGTCTACGACAGCACAATCGTATTTAGGAACTACGATTCCAGATTTATTTGGTAATCTCGGTATGAACTTCGCTTATAAGAACTTCAGTTTCTATGCTAATGGTAGTTACCAAAAAGGAGCTTACGCTAATAGTTTCGATCAACAGTTTAGATTTCTATATGGTGCTTCAGATGATATTGTACCAGCTGCTGAGGTTGAAGCTAACGGCACCTCAAATTGGTTGAATTTCACAAATTTATTTACTGAAAAGACTGATTTTATTAAAATTAGAACCATGGGAATAAATTACAATTATATCCCTAAAAATACCAACACTATTAAATCTGTATTAATTGGGTTTAGTGTGAATAATCCGCTCAATTTTACAGCATCGTCATTTGATCCTGAAGCTACAATTAGTGGTTCAGCAACAGGTCAAGGTGGTGCTTCTACAGGTGGTATTTCATACGCTACTTACTCTGCGCCAAGAGAATTTTTAACCTCATTAAAAATAAATTTCTAAAAACAAATAACATGAAAACAGTATATATATACATCACAGTTTTGTTTCTGACACTTACCGCATGTGTCGATAACCCTAATGTAACGGAAGATGATTTCTTGGATAATACGAACTCTGCAACGAGCTGGGTAACCGGTATTAAAAGGCAACTTGCCTTAACCATGAATGCTATCGTCATCAATTCCGAAATGGTATCAGATAATTATTTTAACAATTATACGCTTTATAATAAAGTCTATGATATTCCTCAAATTGATTACACAGATATCGACGGAAATAGTATGCAGGTAGAAATTGGAGCCTTAAGAGAAATGGCGGAATATGCTTTAGAAACCGTATTGCCTAGCGATCCTGATGCTACATCACAACAATGGTCTTATGCTTATTTTGCTAAAGCTTACGCCTTAATATTATCTGGTGAAAATTTCACTGGATTGCCTATGAATAGTAATGGAGAAGCGTATGCACCAAACGAATTATTAGGCGAGAGCCTTAGTTATTTAGATCTTGCGATTGAAAACGAAAGTGATTCTGAAACCACTTTAGCGTACCAATTATTAAAATCTAGAGTGTACCGTAGTTTAGGCGATAGAGCGAACGCAAAATCTTTTGCTCAAACTGTAATTAGCAATACTAGCTTGTTGTTTACTGTAGAATTTGATGGCACCAATGGTGTTTCTAATGAAATTCAAAATGCCACGTTTACAGCTAGCGAGAATAGGTTTGCACCATTACCAAGGTTAGACTTTTTAGATCCTAAATTTTTTGACATAGGTACGGCTGCAGAAGATCAAAAACCAATGGCTCTTGCTAAAGTAGAAGAGGCGTATTTAATTTTAGCCGAAGCGTATACGGCTGAAAACAATTTAGAAATGGCAACAGCTACATTACATGATTTAATAGACAATGTGTTGAGTGCGAGACCTGTGATGTATTTAGATGATAGCGAAGAATTAAGAAATGGAACCAACAGACAAGATTATCCAACCACAGCGGTAGATGTTCGTTTTGAAAGCGGGCAAGAATTTCAATCAGGTTATGTTTTAGACAGACAAGCAGATCTTATTCCTGTTTACACTGTTTCTGGAACAAGTGTTTCTCATATGGCTATTGATGCAACCGAAAATGTAGATGATGTATTATATCTTATTTACTTAATGCGTCAAGAGATTTTTATCAGTGAGGGTAGACGTTCAAATGATTTAGGTATTAAGTTTCCTGTGTCTCAAACAGAGCAGTTAAATAATGCTAATATTTCAGATGAATTTACCTTACCTGTGATTCCTGGCTTTATTCCTATGGATCTTGGTTTAGATGATTATACTGTAGATGAAACCACAGGAAATGTAACGATGCTTTATGATATGAATCGTGTGTTGGTCGCCAATAAAACGTCAACGCACGTATTGCCTTTTAATTAATTCTGAAAACATGAAAAAGCAATTGAGATATATTTATGTTCTGATAGCAGTGTGTTTTGGCTTCAACCTTATCGCTGCGCAAAAAGCAAAGCACTTAGTGATTATTAGTATCGATGGGTTTAGGCCAGATTTTTATTTGCAAGATCAATGGCCAACTCCTCATATTAAGGATTTAGCTCATAATGGTATTGCATCTAAAGGTGTTAATGGTATTTTTCCGACAGTAACTTACCCGTCACATACCACGTTAATTACTGGTGTGGGTCCAGATAAACATGGAATTTATTACAATACTCAAGTTTCAGAAGAAGGTACACCAGGTAACTGGTACTATGATTTTAATTCTGTAAAAGCGGAAACCTTATGGGAAGCTGCAAAAAACGTCGGATTAAAAACAGCTTCTGTATCATGGCCTATTACTGTAAATGCAAATGTTATAGATTATAACATCCCAGAAATATGGTCTTTTGATAATCCGAGAGACCGACGTGGTGCAACACAACAATATGCAACGCCAAAAGGTTTATTTGGAGAGGCTATAGCTAACGCAACAGGTAACTTAGACGTGAATGATTATAATTTAAGTTCCTTAAGTATGGATCAAAATTTGGGTCGAATAGCTGGCTATATTATTAGAACCTATACTCCCAATTTATTAACGATTCATTTGCCAAATACCGATGGAGCACAGCATAGAAACGGACGTGATGGTGTTGGTGTCGAAAAGGCAATTGCTGGGGCAGACCAAGCTGTGAGTACCATAATGGATGCTTTAAAAAAAGCTAATATTTTAGAGCAAACTAATGTTATTATCACTGGAGATCATGGTTTTTATACGGTACATTCTAGTATTGCTGCAAACTTATGGTTAAAAGAAATAGGGGTATTGGATAAAGACACCTTCTTTTTAAGTACTGGTGGTTCGGCATTCTTACATTTAAAGGATAGAAACGATACAAAAACATTAGATAAAATAGTAAAGAAACTCGAAGGTTTACCTTTTAGTATCAAAAAAGCGTTTCGAATTGTTTCTAGAGATGAGATGACTTCTCGAGGAGCTAATCCAGAAGCTGTTTTGGCTTTATCTGCAAACGATGGTTTTAGCTTTAATAACGATAGAGAAGGGCAATTAATAAAAGCTGCCCATGGAGGTAAACATGGTCAGTATCCCGATACTAAAAATATTCAAACGGGATTTGTAGCTTATGGTCCAGATTTTAAAAAAGGTGTGGTGTTTTCTGAAATTCAAATGGAAGATATTGCAACAATAGCAGCTTATGTCCTAGGAACGCAATTAGAGGCTTCTCATGGAATTGTATATAAGAGTATGCTAAATGATAGTGGTAAAGATTAATAATACTAGTTATTACCTCTATTACAATAAAAAAGCAAGAGTTCGGTTTCTCTTGCTTTTTTTATATAATTTTAGTGTTATGACTGATACTTTTTCTTCAATTGCGTTAACATTTCTGAAGTCATTTTTTTAAGATCAAAATCGTGCGACCAGTTCCAATCCTTACGGGCTACGTTATCATCTATAGATGAAGGCCAACTGTCAGCTATAGCTTGTCTGAAATCTGGATTATACGTCATTGTAAATTCTGGCATTTCCGCTTTAATACTTTCTGCAATTTCTTTTGGTGTAAAACTCATAGCAGCCAAATTGTAAGACGATCTGATGCTAATATTTTCGGAAGGTGCTGCCATAAGGTCGGTAGTCGCTTTTATAGCATCGTCCATAAACATCATTGGTAAGTTGGTGTCTTCAGCTAAAAAGCTTTCGTATTTGCCTTCTTTTATAGCTTCGTGGTATATTTCTACAGCATAATCCGTAGTTCCTCCTCCTGGCATAGCTTTGTGGCTGATAATTCCTGGATAACGAATACTTCGTACATCTACTCCATATTTATCGTGGTAATATTCGCACCAGCGTTCACCCACTTGCTTAGTAATTCCGTAAACGGTTGTTGGCTCACAAATGGTGTGTTGTGGTGTGTTTTGGTTCGGAGTAGTTGGCCCGAAAACGGCAATACTACTTGGCCAGAATACTTTTTTGATTTGTCCTCCTTTAGCTAAATTAAGCACATGGAATAACGAATTCATATTTAAATCCCACGCTTCCATCGGATATTTTTCGCCTGTAGCACTAAGTAAAGCAGCCATAAGGTAAACCGTATCTACATTATGATTAATGCAGCAATCTTTAATGGCATTAAAGTTTTTGGCATCTAAAATTACAAATGGACCAGCATTAACTAACTCTAATTTACGTGTGTTAATATCGCTAGCAATAACATTATCTACACCATGGATATCTCTTAACTTAGTCGTTAATTCTGTTCCTATTTGCCCACAGGCACCAATGATTAATATTTTTGAAGACATGTGCTCTTTTTGAATTTTCGCCAAAAGTAATAAGAATTTAGGCGTTGGAATATTAAAATTTTCAGAAAATGAGAGTATTATTAAGAATTCTTCAATTTAGTTTCGCTAGCACATACTAAATCATTACAATTGATAGTTTAGTATATTTACAGTCAAAATTAGTTACGCTTTATGAAAATTAAATTCGTTGTTTTATTATTATCTAGTATTATGGTTATGAGTTGCGATGACTCTGGTAATACCACTACAACAGATATAGAAGCCACAGAAATCCCACAAGAGCGCAAAAAAATTACAGCTAAAACTATTGAGAGCATTGAATATATGGATTATGCCCTGAGTAGCGAAAGCGAAAATGCCATTGCAGCTTGGGACAGATATCACGAACTAGCAACACAAATTAGTTATTTAAAGAAAGCAGATTTTTCTTTTTTCAATGGTGATTTAGATCTACTAAAAAAGTTTATTAAAGAATTTAAAACGCAGATGCCAGAGCAGTTTCAAACCAATTTAATTATTTCACGAAATGCTATTATTGAAACAGAGCTTTTAAAGCTTAACGAAAACCTAACGATAGATAATATTAGTAGAGAGGAAAAATTATCAAATATAAAAGCACTTTTTATAGCTTTTTCTAATCTTAATTATCTCATCAATAAAAAGCTTGAAGGTGATTATTATAATCAGATTCAACCAGAATAATTATAAAACTAAAAACGCAGCTCATTGAGCTGCGTTTTTTTGATTATGTTCTATTAAAGTATTATTCTTTTTTCTCAGCAGCGCGCTTAGCACGTTGGGCTTTCTGAGCCTCTAACGCTTCTCTACTAATCTTTGCAAGATTAAAATTAGGATCAATAGCTAAAGCATCGTTCATAAATTTTAAAGCGGCATCCATATTCGCTTCTTTATTCTCAGTAAACGTTAATAAGCCTTTAAGATACATTAAAGCTGCTTTCATAGATGTTTCATAAGGTTGTTGTTGCTCGTAAAATGCACGCTTCATGTCTTCCGTAACATTAGCCATGGCGTAATCAATGTTTAATCGTGCGCCAACTAAGTCCTTAGTCTGAATTTTCATCTCAGCCATCTCATAAGCCAAATATACATTTGGGTTACGTTTGTATAACACTTCAAAATGCTCTAAAGCCATTTCTATTTGATTAAGATTTTTTAATGCTAAAGCTTTTACCTCTACATTCATATCCGAGTCTGTTGGGTTTTTCTCTACACCAATGGTGTTTAAAGCTTGCATATATTGTCCTTCAGAAAGATAGATATAAGCCAACGTATCTTTACGTGCTACAGAAGGTTCTAAAACATCGAGATGTGTCATGGCATTGATAACACCTTGCTTATCACCTTGCTTTTTCATTTGCTTGTAATAGGCTTCAAAATGTTTTTTTAACTCTGTATTTGTCTGTGCAAATACACCTACTGAACATAACATAAGTATTGCAGTTGTAATCGTCTTCATTTCTTTTTAGTTTATTGTTCTTTGATTATTTTAATTTTAAAGTGCTAAATCTATAAAAATTAATAAGAAAGGGTCTTAAAAATCTATTAATTTCTAAGGTGTCTCTTTAAAGGTATACTTTAAAAGTTGGACCAATAGTGAGCTATCGATAAGTTTTCCTTTGCTTTTTGCTACAGAACTAAACTCAGGCACTGGTAAATTATGATGTTGACAATAATTTACATAGTAAGTTTCTTTGCTCGGATGTGCTGGGTATGCAGCGTTTAAGGTAACATTCCATAGGTTATTTTTAAGTATAGCACTGATAATAGCTATACAGTCAGTTTTATGAATTAAATTAATGGGAGCTTCAGGATTTGCGATATTGGTTTTTCCGGCTAAAAATTTAGAAGGATGACGATCCTTATCCACCAAGCCGCCAAAACGTAAAATAGTCGTTTTAAAATTAGGGTTGGTGCTAAGCATTTGTTCAATAGCGATAAGCTGTTTACTACTTGTTGAAGTAGCATTTGGAGCTGTGCTAGCGTTTATAACAGGATAGTGAAAATCATCCTTAAATACTGAAGTAGAACTGATGTATAATACCTGTTTGATGTTTTGTTGCTCTAAAGCATGTATTAGGTGCTTTATCTCCGCCACGTGATTTTTATTTGGCTGTTTCCTTAATCCAGGAGGAATATTGATAATTACTTTATCACTTCCAGTTAAAAACTTGGAACAGTCTCCTAAAATTGTGGTTTCTGATAAGGTGACTAAAAATGGTTGAATACCATTACTTTTTAAAACGCTCAACTTATCTGTTGAGGTCGTAGAGCCATGTACGGTATAGTCTTCTTTAAGTAATTGTTGCGCTAAAGGAAAACCTAACCAACCACAACCCATGATGCTAATTTGTGTATTCAAATTTATATACTAAATGTTTTGGGTAAAAATACGGAATATATGTGCTTTTCTGTTTTGATTTTTTTAAGTGGTTAATTTTCAGTATTTTTAAAACAATCTCTAACCTTTAAAATTATAACGTTATGGCTATAAAAAGTTTTCAAGGATCTCGTAAGCAACAAAATACTAGCGATGTTGCACAATTAAAAGTAAAAGATTATATGTCTACAAAACTTGTAACGTTTAGACCTGACCAAACAGTACAAGAGGTGGTAGAAGCTTTAATAAAACATAAGATTTCTGGTGGGCCTGTGGTAAATGAACGGCAAGAGTTAGTAGGTATTATCTCAGAAGGAGATTGCTTAAAGCAATTAAGTGAAAGTCGGTATTATAACATGCCACTTAAGCACGATAATGTAGAATTACGAATGGCTAGAGATGTAGAAACTATTGATGGTAATATGGATGTGTTTGATGCTGCTAATAAGTTTTTAAATTCTAAACGACGACGTTTCCCAATTATAGAAAATGGTAAGCTTGTGGGACAAATTAGTCAGAAAGATATTTTAATTGCTGCGCTGGAATTGAAAGGCGAAAATTGGAATAGTGCTACAAAAAAAGGGAATTAATCATCGCGTTTAACCAAGGCGTAATAATCACCTTCAAGAGGTAAATAACCGTGGTCGTACACAAAATAATAGATGGTGCCAGCTTTAGTTGTGTAAGTGCTAGTAAAATAGTTAAAATCGAAACCTTTTTCAACCATTTTAGCTCTAGAGCATTTCATTTTCTTATGAGGGTTTAATGCTTCTAAAATTCTGTAATTTTTGCGCAATCGGTTGTTGGTATTTCTAATAAGGTTTTTAGAGTCTTTATTGAGACGATTATTTTGTGTATTTCTACAGCCATCGCTGCAGTATTTTTTATCTATTCTACCTACGATTACATCACCACATTCCGGACACTTTTTTCGCATAACTTTAAAATTAACTTCTTACAATATACTAATTTATAACGTTATAGAGGATTGGTGAAAATAACAGTATTGGTGTTGTTTACTTTTTCATAAACATCAACTTTATAGACTTTTGTTCTAAGGTCGTTAATGAGGCTTTCAACGTTGTCTATATGAGATGCTTTAACCGTGGCATTATACAGTAAAGCCCTGTAACTGTAATTGGCTTTTATAGAAATGAGGTTTTTTTCATTATACCAAGTAACCTCTAGTGTTCCACTGTATTTAGATTCTATCGTTTAGGTAATAGGTAAATGTAACTGAGCCATGGCTTCATCGTTACCAAGGATTGGTTTTTTGGTATTAAGATGGGTTTTCCTCTTTATTTTTATTGTATTTGGCATAGCTTATGTTTTTCTTTTCTAGAGTAGCATAAAACTTTCGTGGTGAGATTTTTAAGTCTTTAGTGATCTCACTAACTTTTTTCTTTCCTTTTTTATAAAGTTTTAAATTTTCATTAACTTTTTTGTTGAAGTAATAGTCTTTCAGCTTTTCAACAATTTGTAATTCTGTTAAGTTAGATTCACTCGCGTAGTTGTCAATTTCTGCTTTAATAATTGATAGTTTACTTTTCATAAGTCGTTTTTTTCTTCTTCTTTTTTCTGTTTTGCGACCTGTTATAGATGGCTTTCTTTTGTACTAAATTAAAAAATAATTACTAAACATAAGTACTATAAGGCTTCCCAGCAACCATGGTTAGTGATAAAGTTCTTATTGTTAGAAATTTAAATAACATAAGTATCTTCCTTTTTGATACCCATGTTGTGGTCTGTTTTTATTCATTTAACATCCAGTCAATTAAATTTTGAGTATCTACAATGGCCCAACTATGTGGATGTCGATTTCCATTAGAACGATAGCCTTTATTTTGTGTAGCAATATATGAGACGTCTTTAAAGTGATGATTTTGCAACGATTTGTAAAGCTTTTTTATATAGTATGCGTTTAGCTCATTGTATTTAGCCATCATGGTGTTTTTCCACCATAACGTGTCTGGTTCTGTATACAATCTAATCTTAGTGTTTTTAAGATTTTTAATGTTGTTGTAATTGTCGGTCTTAGATGTAAAAACAGCATATTTTTCGTAACGCGATAGACTATCATTTGGATGGCCAAATGTAGAATTTAAAGTTTTGAGCAACCACGTGCTTTCTTGCACTGCAGCATCAGAGACGTGACGATCAATGTTTTTCTGTGCGGTGTTGTATAAGGCGACTAAATCGATAGGTGAATCTACAACAAAAACACCCTTAGGAATAATGTGTGCTTCTTTATTTGTTAATGCATTGCTAACTAAAAGAGCCATATTACCTCCGCTTGAAAATCCACCAATGTAAACCTTATTATTGGGTAAATTATGCAATTTAAAAATGCTATGAAGTTGCTCTATTAATTGAGTGAGTTCTTGTTCTTCTAACCATATTTTTCGATTGTAATTCATATACAAAACAGCAATATTATGGTCTTTGGCTTTTTTAAGAATTTTAAATTCGCGTTTAATGTCTAATGCACTTTCAGGAAAGCCACCAAAAAGAACCAAAACAGCGTTTGCAGATTGAGATGAAGTATGTAATTCGTAATCTTCTTTTATAATATCTTTAAATATATTTCGTGTTACGGGAGTTTTATTATCGTCGTTATTATTCTTACAAGAAAAGGTAACGTTAGTAAGGACCAATAGACATATTAATGGTTTTAAGTAGCGCATGGTCGTGTTTTTAAGGTGAATTATAATCTAAGACTCCAAATCTCGTGTATAGGATCTCCTTTGCTCGAGAAACCTGTATGAATCCATTGATCATTTTCAAATTTAAAATTGAATTCTAAAGCGATACCAACCTTAGATGCATCTTTTGAAAAGAACTTTATATGCTCAGTGTATATACCATTTTTGGTGGTATAGGTACCTCCTCCTGTTCCTATAAATTGTTTGGTTTCTGTGTTATAAGCAATCCATTGAAATCGTGTGCCAGATAAAATCTTCATCGTTTTCCTAGGTCTTCTAATATCTCTTAATTGTGTCTTTCCATTTCTTACTCTGCCAGACATCAGCCAAGCTGCTTGTAGTTGTCCTGGACTTCCGTTATCTATTTTAATAAATTTTAATTGACTATCAACAATTTCAAAAACATCTGAAGATAACTTCACCTTATAATTTACTTCAGCACCAACAAGCCCAGAATTATCAGTATTAAACTCTATGGTTTCAGTAATGGTATTATTCTCTATAGACCACGACCCTCCATTACTTTTTATAAATTCTCCGGTTGAAGTATTATAGGTTGTCGATACTTGGTAGGCTTCTGTAAAAATCATAACGGTTTCTAAATGGTCTCCTTGGGCTGTTGTAGTTTGGTTTTTCCAGGCGCCAATAAGATTTTGAGCATCAGTGGAAAAGGAGGCTAATATGCAAGTGAGGACTATAGCAATCTGTTTCATGGTTGTCTTAATTTGTAAACGTATTTTATAGCCGCATGTGGTACGCTCAATACGCTAAAATAGTAGGAAAGTGGATTTTGTAGGGATCTGTAGCTTTAAAGATAGTGAAATATTTCATGTATTCTGCAATTTTTTATTCTCACTTCATCTTGTGATAAAAGGAATATTGGAATTACACCAACAATCCGAGAATCAGGAAGCAGTGTACGAGGGCGCAGTAGAATAAGCAAAGTAGGCAATAAGAAATTAAGAAATCTTGTGTTTTTAGCAGCCTTTTCAGCGTATAAATATAACCGAGCCTGCAAAGCCTTATTTGATAGAATTGTAGCTAAAGGAAAGAGTGCTAAGTTAGCATTAATAGCCGTAGCGAATAAGTTGCTAAAACAGGCCTTTGCTATTGCAAAA
>Ga0193951_1000363_pt1 | contig 21102 bp, 22 predicted proteins | sample BB_2_MG_FD_140370 | JGI IMG/M metagenome (GOLD analysis project Ga0193951, IMG submission 140370) | Microbial mat bacterial communities from the Broadkill River, Lewes, Delaware, United States - BB_2_MG | ecosystem: Environmental > Aquatic > Freshwater > River > Microbial mats | place: USA...
CAACATTTTCTAATATCATATAGTAATTTGTTTTATTAATGACTGATTCAAGTTCATCTAATGTGAGCAAGTCAGGATTTATTAAATATATTGATAGGTATATAGCATCACTATTATTGGAAAGAAAGAGTTGTTTACTTAGAACATCGTCCTTCTTAATTCTTTTTGCTAATTCTTTTAGATTCTTTATTGAAACTCCACTCATTTCTAAATCAGAACCATGTCTTTGATAGATTTTTTTATTCTGTTCTGTTCCAAGTTGATTAAGCGTTTCTAAGACTTCATTATAATCCAATAAAATCACCTCTATTCTATATATATTATATAGTAAATGTTATTAAAAAACAAAAAAAGGTAGTAAAACTACCTTTTATATTTTTGCGATTTTTTCCTTTGCTGTTTGTTCAATTTCTAAAAGAGTTTGTTTTGTCAAAGAATCTTTTTCTTTTTGAAATTTTACAAGTTCTGTATTATAAATCTTATTGGCTTCAATTTTTTTAGCATCTAAGTTCTTTAAATGTTCCTTGAACCCATTCATGTATGATGCTCTATTTTTATCAACATTTGCATTATTTTCATTTAAATCTAGATTTATTTTTTTTAGCTTACTACTTTTTGCTAGAGCGCTATTTGACAATTTCGTTGTCGCTTCAGCTTGAATGTTTCTAATAATATTATCTTCATTTATAATTTTTGCTTCAAATTCTTTATTAGTTTCTAAGCTTTTATTATTGTTAGATAATAGCTCTTGTTCTAATTTTACTTGAATTGCTTTTAATTTGCTATCAAGTTTTTCACTTAAATCAAATTTGAAATTTGCAAAAGATTGGTTTAGGGCAATGATTTTTACAGATTCACCTTTAACTCTTAATGATAAGTATTCTTTATTCTCTATTCTTTGAGTATTCATTCTCTCTTGAGCTTGATTGTTAAATGTGTCTTTCAGTTCTTTATTTAATCTTACTCTGTTATCATGCATATCTAACTCTTTTTTTGAAAGTTCCTTTGTATACTCTATACAGTCTTTAAGATTTTTTATTGAAATATTCTTCATTGCTTCTGCTTCTTGTAGTGCTATCTCTTTACGAGTTTCAGCATCAGCAATCCCTTTATCATAAGTTGCAGTTTTTAAGCTCAAATTATATTCAATTTCTGATATTTTTTGATTTAAGCTAAGTTTCTTAACTTCTAAATCTTTATTCAATAACTTGATTTTCTTTTTGTCTTTTTTCTTATCTAGTTCAGCTATTTGATCATTAATTTTAGATGTAAAATCGACTAGTTGATTGCTTAAATTCTCTTTTTCAACTAATAAGTCTTGTGCTACAAGATTTATTTCTTTATCAAATAGAGCTTTTTCTTCTTCAAATTGAGAAGATATTTTTTCTGTTAAATCCAAATGGTCAGATTCCTTGTGTTTAATCTGTTTTTCAAGTTGTGAGATATTCAATAATAATCTATTATCAATTTCGCTCTTTAAGAATGATTGATATGCTTCTTCTCTTGCAACACCAACTTCTAAATTATTTGTTTGATGTTCCTTGTAATCTTTATTTAAATCATCTTGTTTAAGATAATCATTTTCATAAAACTCTTGCTCAGCATTTAAAAAGGCAAGTTCTTTATCAACTTCAACTTTACGAGATAAAAATTCTTTAGTATTTTCAGCTTTTGTTATAATATCTTCAGATTCTTTTTTAGCAATCAATATTTCTTTATTACTCGTTAGAACGTCTTGATCTAGTTCATTAACTTTTTTTAGTATATTTTTATTAAGCTCTGATTTTAAAACTAAAATTTCCTTATCAAGTTCAATTTTATTTGTTTCTTGATTTGCAAGTTCATTTGTAATAAAGATTTCTTTTTCTTCTTCAATTTTAAAGTCATTTTTAAACTTCTCACTGTTAGATAAATTTAATTTATCTTCCTCAGTCTTTAATTGTAAGTCTGTTTCTAGTTTGAGCTTTTCAATCTCAAATGTAGTTTCAGCTTTTATAGATGAAATCTTCTCATTCTTTAAAATCACTTGAGTTTCAAGTTCTTTTGTAATTATTTTTTCGTCATTAATAGCTTTTGTTTTTAAGTCTTTGATTTTGGCATCTAAATTAATTCGTGATTCTTTATACGCTTTTGTTATCTCTGAAATGCTTAAATCAGTTGTTTTAGTTAACTGTGCCATTTCTTTTTTATGTAGCTTTTGAGATTTGACATCGTTTTCCTTTATTGCTCTATCTAAAAATTCTTGATGTCTATCTAATTTTGCTTTGGTTTCATTTTTGATTGAAGTTGTTTTTTCATCGTACTCAGCTTCAATTTTATTGATTTCTTCAACTAGCTTAGCTGAACTTTCTTCTAAAACTGGAGCTAGGTTATCAATCTCAACTTTAGCATTTTTTCTTAATAACTCAATTTCTTTAGTAATAGCTTTACACTCTTTTTCTGATTTTTTCTCAGCTTTTTCAATGTTGGAGATTAATTTACTATTGATTTTTTCAATTTTTTCATTATGTTTTTCAGTAAAGGCAACTTGCTTAAGATTTAACTCCTCATGTTTCTCAGTAGCAGATTTCTCAGAATCACTAATAGCTTTTTCAGATTTTGAAATATATGAAGCCGAGTCTTTTTCAAGCTTAGTTTTAGCTTTCTCAAATCCGCTATTAAGTTTTTCAATATCTAAATTGCTTTTGTCTTGTGCTTTTTCAAGTTTTTGTCTTGATTTTGTCTCAGCAGCATCTAGATTAATCTTACTTGTTTCAATAATTTCATCTTGTTTTTTCATGTCAAAATCAAACTTAGTAATTGTATCTTTAATAAGTTTAATTTTTTTACTCTCAATTTCTTTATCATTCTTAGTTTTTTCGGTCTTTAATGCTTTAAGATCTTTTTGTGTTTTTAAAATTTTAGCAGAATAATCTTTATCTAACTTATCAATTAAATCGACAGTTTTAATGTCCTCTTTTGTAAGTTTCAAGTATTTCTTCTCTAACTCTAATAACACTCTTTCTTTTTTTTCAGCCATAACTTACCTCCATAGAATAGTTTTCGTCCATAAATATTTTACCATTTTATATAGTTTAATATAAGGACTAAATTAAAATTTTGATAAAAAAAGAAGTTTTTTTATAACTTCTTCTTCTAAATTGCAATACCTTGTTCATATTTCTTTATAAAATTTATTATATTTTCTTTGTCTAATGGTTTTGTAAAATAATAACCTTGTAAATAGTCGACATTTGATTTCTTTGTATATAGTAAATCTTGTTTATTCTCAATTCCTTTTAGATATGTTTTAATTTTGTATTTCTTTGTAAAGGAAAATAACATTTCTAAAATTGAATCTTCTTTATTTGAATGTTGTAGATTATTTAAGAAATTAACATCAAATTTTATCGAATCAATATTAAGTTTTACAATTAAATCAATATTCAAATTACTTAAGCTTATATTATCAAGTGATATTTTAAAACCCAGTTCTTTAAGCCTTTTAATTTTGTGAATATGAATCTCACCTATTTTATCATCAATTTGAATATCAAATTCAACTTGTTCACTTTCAACTTCGTATGTAAATAGAAGATCTTTAAAAATATTAAAATCTGTATTTAATAATGTATCGATTGAAAGATTTATGACTATAAAAAAATCTTCATTAACAATCTTTCTTGATTTTAAGTATTGATACATTATTAAAGTTTTCTTAATGATTATTGTATCAATCTTTCCAAACAGTTCTTTTTCTGTTGCAATGTCTTTGAATTTTGAAGCTTCTATTATTCTATAAGAGTCTTTTTGCCATCTTACTAAAGCTTCTAAGCCAACAACTTTTAAAGTGTGTGGTTCTAGGATTGGTTGATAAAAAGGGTTAAACTCATCTCTTTTGAATCCGGCTTCTAGTGCATGTGTAAACTCATCAAGATCTTTTTTTGTAGCTTTTATTGATTCATCAGCAATTAAAAGTTCTACTTTCCTTTTTTTAGCTTGAATGAGAGTAAAATGAGCTAGTCGTACTAGCTCATCCATGTTTTTCATGTTGTAAAGAAAAGTATTAGAAGCAACTCCCATAGACATTTCAATTTTAATATTATCAGTCGAGGTATTAGATAATATGGGATATCTTTTTATCATATTTTTGATTTTATTTGCCCATAGGAGTTGTTCGTTATACCTTGTTTTATCATTTAGTATTTCTAGTTCGTCGAACTTTATTATTACTGCAATTTGATTTTCAGAGTATTTAAACACTTTGGAATCCCCCAGGTTTTTCTTCAATATGTTAAATATTTTTTTAAGTATTAAATCTGGAATTTCTAAATCATAGAACTGTGAGTAAATATTCATATTTGTCATCTCAATTAATATAATAAAATAATTATTTACGTTTTTATGTTTATAACACATATTTATTTTATTCTTTGAGATTGTGTTTGATACTGGTCTTGATGTAAAAAATGCAGATAAGATTATATATAAGCCAGTTAAAATATTAAATATCAATCTCAAATATATATAATCATTTAAATAATAGTTCATTAAAATGATTGAAGTTACTAGAAGTACTTTAAATAAATTACTTAAATATTGATTCACTAATCAACTGGTTTTACAAAATAGTTTCCACGATTTTGTAATAGAACTTTTGTACCTTCAACAATTGCTGTTAGAGGATTTTTTGCAATATGAACATCTAATCCTATTTTATCTTTAATGTATTCATCTACACCATCAATTAGTGCTCCGCCACCATTAACGTACATTCCATTAACAATAATGTCAGCACTTAATTCTGCTGGTGTCTTTTGTAACACTTTTAGAATCGAGTTAACTATTGATTCAAAAGGTTCTAATAGTATATCCCTTACTTCTTCTTGGGTAACTTGGATTTTTCTTGGTAATCCTGAAACAACATCTCTACCATTTGCATGAGATATTTTGTTCGGGTCCACTATTTTTCTTAAAGATCCAATTTCTTCTTTAATTCTTTCTGCAGTTCTTTTTCCAATTAGTAATCCATGTTTATACTGCATATAATTGATAATTTCATTATCGAAGTAATTACCAGCTATTCTTAATGATTCACTAACTACTATATCTCCTAATGATAATACACCAATATCAGTTGAACCACCGCCAATATCAATCACCATTGCACCGTTAGATGAGTAAATATCAAGTCCAGCACCTATTCCACCTGCTTTAACTTCTTCTTCAATAAAGACATCTGGAACACCTAAATTTTTAGCTAAATCTACCATTGAGTCTCTTTCAATTTGTGTCACTTCACTTGGACAGCAAATTAAAACAGTACTAGCTTGTAAATTAATATCAGTGTTTTCTGCTTTCTTAATTGCAATTTCAATCAATTTTTTTGCAGCTGTCATATCTGAGATTACTCCTTGGTTTAAAGGACTAACAATTTTAATTCCATGATGCCCTCTACCAATCATTCTAGCAGCGTTATTTCCGACAGCTATAACTTCATTTGTTGCATATTCTAAAGCAATAACACTGGGTTCATTAAAAATAATTCCTTCACCATCTACATAAACTAAAAGGTTCGCAGTACCCAAATCAATTCCTATTTTTATGTATTTTTTCTCTTCGTTATTTTTATTTTTTTTATCCATTATTTCACCTCTACAGTTTCAAAGGGTTAACTAAATAGTTACCTTTGTTTTTTAACAAATATTTAGTACCTTCAGCTACACATGTTAAGGGATTACTTACTGCATTTACAGGAACTTTAATTCTTTCACTTATAAATGTATCAATTCCCCTTATTAGTGCTCCGCCACCAGTTAATAAAATACCGTTTTGATAAATGTCTGCGCTTAGTTCAGGAGGTGTATCTTTTAATACTGCGGTAATTAATTTAACAATTTCTTCCATAGCTGGAGTAATTACGGATTTAACATCTTCACTTGAAATATCCACCCATTTAGGGACACCTCTTACAATGTCTCTACCTGCATATCTATTTACAATTAGATTACTATTAGTTCTCAAATCCGCCAGTTCCATTTTGCATTTTTCACTTGTTAGTTCACCAATCTCAACACGGTCTTTTTGCTTAACTAACTTTGTCAATTCTTTATCGATATAATTTCCAGCCATTCTTATCGTTCTAGAAAGGACTATATCTCCATAGGATATTACACCAACATCGGTAGTTCCACCACCAATATCAACGATCATTACTCCTTTTGATTTAAATATATCAACATTTGCACCAAGTGCACCTGCTTTAATTTCTTCTTCAATAAATACTTCACTTATTCCCATGCTCATCCCAAGATCAACCATGACATCTCTTTCTATCTTAGTTACTTCACTTGGGCAACAAATAACACTTGCTGTTTTTGATAAATCCTTCTCAGTTAGGTTTTCTACTTTACCAATAACGTAACTTAGAAGCTCTTTTGCGGCTCTCATATCACTGATTACTCCATCTTTTAATGGTTTAATAACAGATATTTTCCCATGGACTTTTCCAAGCATTTGATGTGCATCTGTTCCAGCTGCAACAATTTGACCTGACTCTCTATCAAATGCAATTACACTAGGTTCATTAAAGATAATACCTTTTTTTTCAAGATATACGAGTAAATTTGTAGTTCCTAAATCAATCCCTAAACCTAATTTTTCACTCATTAGTTACCTCCTAATATTCGCCAAAGTAGTGCTTTTTATCCATTTTTAACAACCTTTTTGTACCATCAACAACCGCAGTCATTGGTGAAAGGGAAATTTGGACTTCTACTTTTGCGATTTCTTCAAAATATTCTTTAATCCCTAGAATTTGTGAGCCACCACCTGTAAGAATTATTCCATTATCTACTAAATCACCAGCTAGTTCTGGTGGTGTAGATTCCAATGTTGAAATCAAAGTTGATTTGATTGATTCAAAACACGCAAGTAGAACATCTCTTATTTCTTCTGCTTCAATTTGCACACTTCTTGGAAGACCACTTACTAAATCTCTTCCCATTGCATCACACGAAACTCTTTGCCCTTCTTCGTCTTTTGGGAAGTCTCCAGTAAGGCTTGATAACTTAATTTTGATTCTTTCTGCTGTTTGTGGACCAATCTCTAATTTGTGTTGTTCTTTTATATAATCTGTAATTTGTCTATCAAAGTAATCTCCAGCTATTTTAATTGATTTCGATAAAACAACATCTCCAAGGCTTAACACTCCAAAGTCAGTTGTACCGCCACCAATATCAACAACTAAATGTCCATTAGGTGTAAAAATGTCTAAACCACCACCAATGGCAGCAGCTTTTATTTCTTCGTCAATCATTGTATTGTCGATTCCTAATTCAAGTCCTAACTGACGAATAGCTGATTTTTCTGTCTCAGTAATTTCTGAGGGTATACATATTAATAATTTACTTATTTGACTATAGTTAGATAAGAATATTTTTTCAAGTGTATAAATAAGTAATTCTTTAATCATATCGATATCTGCTATTACACCACCACTAAGAGGTTTAACAACTTCTATCTTATCATGTACTTTCCCCACAAGTTCTTGAGCTTCAAACCCAACACTAACTACTTTGTTTGATGCTTTATCAATAGCAATAATTGATGGTTCATTAAACAAAGTTCCACGTCCTTCAACGTAGATAAGTAAGTTTGACGTACCAAGATCTACGCCAACACTAAGTTTGTCTTTTACTTTTTCACTCATATTTTTCCTCCTATTTAATTTGTGTATAAAATAAACAAAAAAGTCCCTAGAATCTAAGGACTTTGCTTTACACAATATGTAGAAAGATTGAAAAATATTCTTTTATCATAAAAAGACAAAAAAATCAATTTCACTATATAAATATTGCGGCCCAGCCAGCATAGGTTAACCTTTAGCTCTGTGACTTTGCGTCTACATGTTTCCATGTATTTGCCCTTTGAATATCTATTTTATACAATTACAATTTATCACACAAAAAATATAAATGCAATATATTTTTGATTAGAAACTACTTTTTATAATTTAGGACTTAACCATTTCAAGATTGCGTCGTACGTTTTTTTCTTACTAGTTTCATTTAGTATTTCATGTCTCATGCCATCCATCAATAACAGCTCTACTTGGCTAAATCCAAGGTTTCTATGAATATCATATACTTTCTTAACACCTGCACCTTTATCCCCAACAGGGTCGTCTTTTCCTGCTATAAAAAGGATAGGATAATCATGAGTTTCAAGGATGTTTTCTTTAATATTTACTTTTACTATAGCTTTGAAGAACTCAAGGTAGAATTTTGTAGAATAATTGTACCCACATAAAGGATCTGCAACATACTTGTCAATTTGTTTTTGATCAGTGGTCAACCAATCAAAGTGAGTTTCTGATGGTTCAAATTCTTTGTTCAAGGGTTTATTCAAAGTTTTTCCAAGAAATCCACTTCTTTTATTTGTTTTATTAAATAGGTTTAAAACTTTAGCTAATGAAACCATTAAAAATCCTTGTACTTTTCCAATTGGAGGAAGAGTTCCCATAATGATACCATAATCAGCTCTATCTCCATATTTTTGAAGATATCTTCTAGCTATGATACTTCCCATTGAATGGCCAAACACAATAATCTTTAGATCTTCATTATTTTTTCTAATATAATGGTTAACTAAATCGCAATCATCAATGACAAACTCCCATTTATCATTTTCATCAAAAATACCAACATTTTCTTCGTTGTCTACGCTCTTCCCCATTTTTCTGTGATCATGCATATAAACACTAAATCCGTTTTTATTTAAATATTTTGCAAAATGTTCATATCTTTTTGCATGTTCACCCATACCATGAAAAATCTGGAAAATTGCTTTTGGTTCTTCAACTAAGTATTCATATAAATGTAAATCAATTCCTTTAGTTCCTGATAACTTAATCTCATTCATAATATCTCTCCTTTATACCCACTCATCCATAAATTCTTCAACGAATTTATGCATAAATTCAGTTTTTTCCTTGGCGATTTTTTTTGCATTTTGCGTATTCATCAATTTTTCTAGTTTAAATAACTTATCATAAAAATGTGCAATTGTGCATTGACTAGTTTCATCAAACATCTTTCTTTTGTTTACTGCTCCATACTGGAATGTTCTGGCAATACCTATAGCACCAAGACTATCAAGTCTGTCTGCATCTTGAACAATCTTTCCTTCAAGTGAAGGTGGTATCCTCCCTTTTGAAAAGGAAATATTTGTTATTATATCAATTACTTGTTCAATAAATATATCATCATATCTAAGTTGTCTTAACTTTTTTTTAAGTTTTTCTATTTGGTTTTGTTGATCTTTAAATAACTTATGATCGATATAATCATGGACAATTGATGCAACAGTGATAATATCTATATCTACTTCTAGATTTTTAGCAATGTCTAATGCATTTCTTAAAACTCTTTTCGAATGACTTAGCCCATGCCCAGTGTTATCAAACTCAAGTTCTGAATCGATAAAGTCAATAAGTTCTTTTACTCTACTCACTAGTGATTACACCTAAGATAACTTCTATTCCTTTTTTAATATCCTTATTACTCATACTTGAAATATTTCCTTTATTAAGAACTTGCTCATGTGTAAAGGGAATATGAATAAATCCAGCTTTAATCTCTAAGTTATTCTTATTAATATAATAAAGAGTATTGTATAGTAAATTATTACATACATAAGTACCTGCACTATTACTAATTGCTGAAGGAATTAAGTTTTTATTTAATTCTTCAATAATCGCTTTAATTGGAATATTTGAAAAATATGCATTTTCTCCATCTTCTTTTATTGTTACATCTTTATAGGTTTTATTTTCATTATCAACAGAACCAGTATCATCAATATTAATCGCTACTCTTTCTGGAGTTATTTTTGTTCTACCTCCAGCTTGACCAATATGAATAATGTATTCTGGATCATACTCTTTAATTAGTCTTGGGATTTCATTAAAACATTTATTAAAGACTACCGGAAGACCTTTTTTCACAATCTTATAACCGTTTAATTCATTTGGTAAAAGTTCTAATACTTCTAAAGAAGGATTTATTTTTTCACCTAGAAACGGCTCAAAACCAGTTACAATAATATTTTTCATATAATACCTCCGTAGTACTATTATATCAAAAAAACTAAAAATTAAACACACTAAATAATGTGCAAAATCTTTAGTTATCATTAAAGTTAAATTCTATAGAATACTATCGGCTATTGACTTTAACTATTTTAGATTTTTGAATTATAAATACGGCAATAAAAATCAATCCCATTGAAAGAAAAACTAGTACCCCTATTTTTTCATTTAAAAAAATGTTACCAAGTACAATGGCTACTATGGGATTTATGTAAGCATATGTAGAAACTTTAGTTGCAGGCCACTTCGATAATACATAGATATAAGATGAGTAACCAATTATCGATCCGACAAAAATTAAATACAATAAAGCTAGTATTGAATTTTGAGTGAAACTTAGTGTGCTTTGCTCATTTAGTAAAAGTCCTACAAACAATTGTCCTAAACCACCAATAAGCATTTGAACTCCAACATTCATTTGCATTTTACTATTAGATTTAATTGTTTTTGAATAAACACTTCCTATACTCCAAAGTAAGCTTGCAAGAATTAAATAAACTCCTCCAATAAAGTCAACACTTAAAATGTTATTAGGATTAACAAGAATATATATCCCAACAAAACCTAAAGAAAGTCCGAAAATTGTCCATTTAGTAACTGTTGTTTTCTTTAACAATATAACCTCGATTAAAAAAATAAAAATTGGTACAGTTGAAATTATCAAGCTTGATATTCCTGAATCTACTGTTGTCTCCGCATACATAACAAATCCATTTCCACCAAGTAATAATAGTAATCCGACTATTCCAAACTTAAAGAAATTAGTTATATTTGGAAAGTTGTAACCTCTTAACTTACCATAAACTAACAAAATACTTCCTGCTACAATAAATCTTATTGATGCAAATAATAGTGGTGGTGAATCTTTAACGCCTACTTTAATAGCTAAATAAGTAGAACCCCATATAAGGCAAACTAGAATATATGCTATTACTGCTTTTTGCTTCTCATTCATTATTTTCCCTCTTTATTAACTCATTCAAACTTGTGTAAAAACTTATACCTCTATGTTCTTTATAGAGACTAATATCTTCTAACTCTGATTCATTCTTGTATGACAGTACTTTAAATGGCTTCTTGTCAAAAATAAATGCCTTATCATAATTTTCTAACTCAAATATATTATAAATTGTTTTCCTTTTAATCTTAAAATTATTCCCTCTTAGTTTTCCTATTTTCACTTCAATATGTGTTTTTGAATTAAAAGTTAATATAAAAGGGGATTTTCTATTAAAGATTTTAACATATGTTTTGTTACTACCATTCATAATAAAGAAGTCAAAAAATTTATTATTTGACTTCTTTATATCCATATTATAATTTTTGTAGAAATATTTCCTAAATCGTAGAAACATTACTTTTTACCTTTTTTAGATAAACCAAGAAATAGTCCTAAGAAAATACCTAGTAAAGCAGCAAAAATAACTTGATATTCTTTTGGCAGAATAAAAGTTATTGTATGTGCTGGAATCCAGAAAAAAGGAATTGTTTTTAATATTATTAGTTTAAAGAAACTAGTCCAATCAGTAATCTCACTTAGATGTGTGAAAGTAGTTTTCTCAAAGAGTTTGTAATTATTTAAATATGTATCAGTAAATTTATGAAATATCATCATTGCTGGGGCAAATGTTAAGTTCATAACAAAACTAACTGAAAATGCCCAAAACAAACCATTACCATTTATCATGAAATCATTATCTTTAAAAGGTAGAAAACCTAAATCCATAAGATTAGTTATTCCAATGGGATATATTTTAAACATGTATACAATCATTATTCCTATAAATCCCCAAATAAAAGCTTTAGGGATTATGTTTTTTGGTACGATCCATTTTTTATTTTGAAATCTATTAGCAATAAAATCACCAATACTTGCTAAAAAGAAGAATTTTGTAAATGCTCCAATTAATGGGTGCACTGCATTAAAATCCAGAAAAAAACTTCTTGAAAAAATAAAAACAAATAAAACTGTTACTAATAAAACTAATAAAGTTTTAAATTTATCATTATTGATTAGCATTCACAGTTCTCACAATTACCTAAAACATAGTTTCTGTGAGAAATAAAGATAATCACTGCATCTTTCATTAGAACATATTCACCTTTGTGACCATATAATCCTCTGTTTAAACTATTTGCCATTTTCTCTTTTAAACCCTCATATGTTAATTCTTCAACAAAATCACTAAGAGCAAGTGTGTTATTTTTCCATACGTACTCCCAAGTATACTCTTTCTCATCATCTGAATAATTAAGTATTAATTCTTTTGTTGTTTCTTTTTCAATCAATGTGTATTGAATTGACCCTCTATCTTTGTAACGAAATGTACCATTAACTTCTCTCATATTATTCTCCTCCTTGTAATCTATTAATAAAATTATTTAGTAAATCATCTTCAATAAAACAATTCCCAACATCCCCATGTTTTGAATCATTACTTAATCCGTGGTAATCACTACCAGCACTCAAAATCATATTATATTTAGATGCGTAATCAACAAACAACTCAAAATCATGATCTTTGTTTAAAGGATATATAGCTTCTATCCCGTCATATCCAAAATCAATTATTTCCTCTAATATATTTTTTTTATATAATGTTGGATGTGCAAGTACTGTTAATGCGTTATTTCTTTTAAGGAAATCAAGTCCTTCTGCTGTTGAGATCTTTGTACTTGGAACATAAGCAATCGAGTCATTTCCTAAAAATTTATCGAAAATCTCATCTCTTGAGTATTCTGGATACTTTTCAAGAATAGCTGATGCAATATGAGGTCTTGCAATAACTCCCTTTGCATGTTTTAAGACATCTAGATAATCAATTTCTAGACCAAAATATTTATCCAAATTTGAAATAAATAATTTTGAACGGTCATCACGCTTTTTTCTCATATTTTTATAGTATTCTTTTATTTCTGGGTTTTTATATGATTCATCATTAAAGTACCCAAGTATATGTATACTTTGCTCTTTGTAAACTGTAGAAAGTTCAATACCCACTATATAAGTAAGTCCTAATTCATTCGCAATTTCCTTGCTTTGCTCAACATTCTCAATGATATCGTGATCAGTAATAGAAAAATGTGTTACTCCATTTTTTTTAACTCTTTTTATTAATTCAATATTACTTAAACGACCATCAGATGATGTTGTGTGCATATGTAAATCTGCTTTCATCTAATCATCTCCATAACTAAGTTAATTATACCCTTAAATCGTTTTTTTGTCATTCTATTGCCTATATTTTTAGTTAAAAATTATTTAACCATAAAAAAAACAAGAAATAATTTCTTGTTTTATAATAAACCTGTAATAAAATATTGAACTACACCAATTAAGCAACCTAAAACTAAACCGATAACTTCGATGTGTTTTAATTCTTTGCTCATTAACCCAAAGATAATTTTTTCAAACTCAATAAAGTCAAGTTCATCAATTCTTTTCTTAACAAGGGCTTTGATATCAAGTGTGTCTAACGAAGAATTTTTCAAGTCATCAAGAAGGTTATTAAATATATCGTTTCCTTCCTTATCTATGAAGTTATTAATAATATCCTCAATATTATCATTAAGCATCATCAAAACGATATTTGGAATAACTTCTTTTATTTTAATAATTAATGCATCCTTAATTTTATTTTTTACCGTTGATATATTGTCTTCAGTAAGTACTGAGTTTAAGATTTCATCTTTACTTAGTAGTTCTTTTTCAATTGTTTCAGCTAAACTAACCGCCATAACATCTTTTCTCTTTGGAAAAACACCTTGGATAGTAAAAAAGAAAAATTTATGTGGATTAATTGGTCTAAAAAGCATTTTTATTGCTACTTTATTTGTTGTGTATCCTATTAAACCTCCAACTAAGATCATTAATAGTAGTTTCATTTAATATCACACTCCTCGATTAATTATTATAATACTTTTACTAAAAAAAGAAAAGCCTAAGCTTCTCTTTTTTACTCTAAATTTCTATGTGTCCCATCACAATATGGTGGGTTATTTGTTTGTTTACACTGACATAAATACTGTTTTGAAGTTTCCTTAACTTCAAATGCTTTTGGTTGAAATTCTGTTCCTTTGTGAGAACCATCGCAAAAAGGTTGGTTTGAACTTTTACCACAAGCACACCAATAATATGTTTTCCCTGCTTCTAATTCTACTCCAATTGGAGCTTTTTTGTACACTTCGCCTTTTTTCATTATAACTCCTCCTTCTTTTACATGTATTATAACATATCTTTTTTTGATAACCTAAGATTACGATAGTACAGCATTAAATCTGTAAAGACCATCATAAAGTTTAGTAAGTATAGATATATAACGAAATCAAAGTTGAAAAATGCTTTATGCAGCATTCCAAAAACATAGCCTGTTAAAATGATATATAAAAATAAAACACTTTTTCCTTTTACGCTTTGACTCTTAAGACTTTTGTAAATTGATGTCGGCCATGCACATCCAAAACATACTAACATAAGCACTTCATATATACTCAAATAAATCACCTCATATATTATTATACAACGAAATTATTCGTTGAAAAGAAAAAGGTTAACAAATGTTAACCTTTATATTTATTTAGTCCTAAATTAAAAGCTTTTATGTTTATATCCACAAACTTTTCTTTTACACTTTCTTTAATTATTTTCTCAAAATTGATACTTGTTAATGACATTGCCTTAACAAGTGCTCCAAGCAAAATAATATTCGCAACTTTTGGATTTCCTAACTCTACTGCTAAATCAGATGCATCAAGCATTGTTGTATTAACTTTCTCACTAATACTTTCATATATACCAGTAGGGTATGGAACTTTACCATTAAGTGTAACCATTGAATTAATTTTATGATTATTTATTATAACTATCCCATCAGGTTTTATATAGTCCATATATCTAGCTGCTTCCATTTGTTCAAACGCAACTAAAATATCAGCATTACCTTTTTCTATTACTGGAGAATAAACTTTTTCTCCATACCTTACTTCACTAGATACACTTCCACCTCTTTGAGACATTCCGTGTATTTCACTCATTTTTACATCATATCCAGCTTCAATCAATCCTTGACATAAAACTTTTGCTGCTAAAATTGTACCTTGGCCACCAACGCCAACTAATTTAATACTTTTTGTCATGTTAGGCCTCCTTCACAATTGCGTCAAACGGACATACTTGTAAACAAACGTCACAGCCAACACAACTAGCACTATCAATAGAAACTTTCTTTAAATCTTTATTAAATACTAGACTTGGACAACCTGTTCTTAAACAAGACTTACACCCAACACATTTATCTTGTAAAACCATATCTTTAGTTCTAAAAACGTTTTCGTAAGTTTCCAAATCAATATCCATATATTTTTTCTTCATTACACAAGGCCAATCAGTGATGATTACTGATACTTCATCTAGACCAAATGCCCAGTCTAATGTTTCTTTTACTTCTTCTAAATTATTAGGATTAATTTTTCTAACATGTTTAACACCGATTGCTTCAACAATTTTTTTAATGTCCATAACTTCTGTTACTTCCCCATTTAAATTATATCCACTACCAGGATTGTCTTGTTGTCCAGTCATCCCTGTAATTCTATTGTCCAAGATTACATTAATTGTATTTCCTTTATTGTAAACAGTATTAATTAAAGAATTTATTCCCGTATGGAAGAACGTAGAATCTCCTAATATTGAAACCACTCTTTTTTTATTATCTTTATCAAGATCAAAAATCTTTTGTGCTCCATGTCCACTTGATAATGATGCACCCATACAAATTAACCAGTCCATAGAGTTATATGGTTCACCAACAGCTAAACTATAGCATCCAATATCTCCACTAACTACTGCATTTTTTCTTCTTCCAAGTTGATAGAAGAAACCACGATGTGGACAACCACTACAGAAAGTTGGAGGTCTGTTTACCACTTTATCACTTTCAACTTCAAATGATTCCATGTTTGAACTTAAAACATATTTCTTGATTACATCTGGAGTCATTTCACCAGTATATGGGAAAAGATTTTTTCCTAATACATTGATTCCTAAAGTTCTACAAAAATCTTCAATATATGGATCGTTTTCTTCAATAACATAAACCTTGTCGCGACCTAATGCATGTTTTGCTAGTAAATCTTTAGGTAACGGGTTTGTAAACCCTAATTTAATATAGTCAACTGAGTCACCTAGAGCTTCCCAAGCAAACTCATAACTCATTCCTGATGCGATAACTAAATCTTTTTTCTTGTTATCTACAAAATAGTTTAATTTTGTTTTTTCAGTAAACTCAGCTAGCTTGTTCATTCTATCTTCAACTGTATGTCTTAACTGTCTTCCAATAGCTGGGATAGCAACGTATTTGTTAAATTTCTTTTCGTAAGGAATTACGTCTTTTTCAATTCTTTCTCCTAGTTCAACAAGACTCTTAGAATGACTTACTCTTGTCGTAATTCTAAATAGAACCGGAGTATCATATTTTTCACTTATATCAAATGCTTCAACTAACATATCTTTAGCTTCTTGAGAGTTAGCTGGTTCCATCAATGCGATTTTTGCAAACTTTGCATAGTTTCTATTATCTTGTTCATTTTGAGATGAATGCATTCCTGGTTCGTCAGCAGTTATTAAAACCATACCACCAGTAACTCCTGTATATGCAAAAGTAAACAATGGATCTGCAGCAACATTAACACCAACGTGCTTCATACTTGCTAAACTTCTAGCACCCGCAATACTTGCCCCAATTACAGCCTCAATTGCAACCTTTTCATTTGGTGCCCATTCACTCATTATTTCATTGTAACTAGAGATATTCTCTAATATTTCAGTACTTGGTGTACCTGGATAAGCACTAGCAAATTTTACTCCAGCTTCATAAGCTCCTCTTGCTATAGCCTCATTTCCAGTCATTACTTTTTTCATAATTTGTTCTCCTTTATACATTGAAGATTTGCATAATATTATGCATGCCAACCCTATTATATCAAATAATAAAAAAAAGGCAAAACAAAACTGGGAGTTTAATGTAAGCGATATCACTTTAAAGAGCTAAAGACTGTCTACATTTACTTTTTTCTAAGTAAAGATTAAGTTAAAAGTTGTTAGATAATATAACTTGATATATAAATACATGTTAGTTGATAAATAAAAAATAAAAAACGGATGACACAAGTTTTTTAGTGTCATCCGTTTTTAATTCCCCATATCTAAACTAATTTTCCAAGATCCGTTTTCTTTTTTCCAAACTGATATATATTTACCTTCTTCTAAAATTTTTTTACCTTCGATGAAATAAGTTCTTTTATAAGTGCCTGAAGTGAATCCTAACGTCGCATCGTCGCTTACATCTGCATAAACAGGAAACCATTTAAATGAAATATTTTTAAGATCAAATACTTTAACCATAACATTGTAAATTGAATCTGTATCTGCTAAGTCTTTAGATGCTGAATTTGAAATCATGACACTATCTTTAGCCATATATTTCATCCATGCTTTTGCACCATCTAGTTTGCATTCTTCACAAAATAGCTTATCTGTTTCTATTAAATCTCTTATTACTAAGTCTTTTCTCATATTTCCTCCATTTTCAATAGATAATTTTGGATCATAATAATTGTTTTAACATCTGTGATTTGATTCAATCTTAACATTTCTTTTAATTCTTTTAGACTATATATTACAGTTTCTGTAAACTCATCTTCATCTTTGGGTAATGGATTATCTACTTTTATCAATCCTTTTGCTAGATAGCAATCAATTACTTCATCACTATATGCAATAGCATTATGGATGCTCATAACAAACTCAAAATCAGTTGCTCTATATCCAGTTTCCTCTTCAAGTTCACGAGCTATAGTTTCTAATGAGTTTTCCCCTAAATCTTTTTTTCCTGCTGGTAATTCAATAGTTACAAGATTAACAGGATATCTATATTGCTTTACTAGTAAGATTCTCCCATCATCTAAAACAGGTAAAGCACATGCAGCTCCTGGATGTTTAATATAAACTCTTTTACTATTTTTGTTATTAGGTAGTAATACTTCATCTTCAAAAATTTTCACAAAATCGCTACTATAGATAGTTTTAGATTCAATTTTCTTTTCAATAAGTTTCATAGTTTAACCTCATATCAATAAAAAATAGATTATAGGAATGATTACAGCTGGAAGTAAATCACCAACATTAATCTTCTTAATTTCTAGCATTGAAAGACCTATTCCTAGTATCAAAACACTTCCTACTGCAGACACTTCATTTATCATGCTATCATTCAAATAATCTTTTATATAAATGCCAAAAACAGTAATGCTTCCTTGGTATATAAACACAGGGATACTAGAAAACAATACTCCATAACCTAAACTTGCTGTAAAGAAAACAGCAGTTACTCCATCTAAAATTGCCTTTGTAAACAATACTTCGTTATTACCATTTACACCAGCTTCTATTGAACCAACAATGGCCATTGCTCCAACACAGTAAACCAAAGAAGCCATTACAAAACCTTTAGAAAACTGAGCGTTACTACTCTGAAATTTATTTTCCAAAGAGTCACCAAGTTTTTCTAAGTTTTTTTCGATTTTTAAAAATGTACCTATTAACCCACCTAAAACTAAACTAATAACTAAAAGGATAATTTCTTCAGTTTTAATAGCACCGACAATACCAATAATTAAAACACTAAGACCAATTGCCTGCATCACAATATTTTTATATCTTTCACTAATACCTTTTCTTAATAAAAGACCAATTAACGAACCAAAAATTATTGCGAACACATTTACTAAAACTCCAATCATGTAATCACCTTCTTTTTACTTTATAAACATTTTAACACTTATTACTATAAATCTGTATTAAAAAAATGCACATATATGCATTTTTTTATAGTTCTGCTCTTTGTTTAACTAAGAATTCCTTTAATGGTTGTTCAGGTACAAACCCAACGTTTTGCCCTAATATTTCTTTTCCTTTAAAAAATAATAGCGTAGGAACACTAGACACCTGATATTGATATGCTTGAGGATGTTCATTTGCATCTGCAGCTATGAATACAACATCATTTAACTCATCATCTTTTGAAAGGTTCTCAAAAATAGGTTTTAACATCTTACATGGGGGACATGTAGTTGTTGCAAATTTTACAACTGTAATTTTTCCATCTTCTAAAAACTCTTGAACTGTTTCGTTTTGTTTTAATTCTTTTAACATATTATTCACCTTCACATTTAAATTATTTAATATTATTAAATATTATAAATATATTATAGCACTAGTCATTTAGAAATAGAATCTTAATGCTTTATAAAATCGTAAGCTTAAAAATTGTTATATTTTTGCAAATTATGTATAATATTATTGAATAGGAGTGATATTATGACAGATATAATTAAAACAGGTAACATGTTCCATATTGATGATAATGAAAAAACAGTTGCCAAAATTACTTTTTTCTATGAACAAGATAATGTTATTGTAATTGATCACACAATTGTAAGCCCTGAATTAAGAGGACAATCAATTGCAAAAAAATTACTAAACGAAGTTGTTAAATTTGCAAGAGAGAACAAATTAAAAATCATACCCGTATGTTCTTATGCTGTTGCAAAACTTGAAAACAATGCTGAGTTTACCGACATTTTATTTGAAAATTAAGCCTTCATTTATGAAGGCTTTTTATTTTACTATATTTTATTATTGACAATAGTGTATGATATACAGTATACTAAATTTGAGGTGATCTTATGAATGAGATTAACGAAATAGAGAATATAATGAAGAACATGCGTTTAGAACTTAGAAAAGGAACCTTGGTTTTGTCAGTTTTATCACAGCTAAATACAAAACATTATGGATATAGCTTAGTTACCACACTCAATAATTTAGGACTGAAGATTGATCAGAATACTTTGTATCCTTTACTTAGAAGATTAGATAAGCAGGGGTTGCTTGAATCAACATGGGAAATTATGGAACCTAGACCAAGAAAATATTACTCATTAAGTAGACTTGGAGACGAAGTATATATGAAACTAAAAACAGAATATCTCAACAACCACAAAACAATGATAAACTTAATAAAGGAGGATAAATAATGGAACTATTAAACAGATACTTGTATCAAATTGAAAAAAACTTACCAAGAAAAGAACGTGAGGAAGTTATTAACGAGCTAAAGAGTGCACTATTAGATCAAATAGATGATTTTATATCACAAGGATTAAACGAAGAAAACGCTCAAGTTAAAGCAATCAGTCAATCCGGACATCCTATTGATGTTGCTTATAGTTACCGAAATGATACTCCATTAATAAGAAGAGATTTATCTCCAATTATGATTACAATAATGAAAGTAATTTCTATTGTTTTACCAATCGTATTGATTATTGCAAAAACTGTTGGCTTAGTGTTTTCAGAAGTAACATATACAACACCAGAATTGTTTGAACAATTACTGTTATTAATTCCTTCAATTATTAATGCTTTACTAATTAGTTTTGGATCAGTATTTTTAGCTTTCATAATTATCAGCAAATACTTAACAATAGAACTTACTTCACATTTAAGTGAGTTTAATCCCAAACTATTACCCAAAAATCCACCTAAGAAGTTAAAGGTATCAATGTTTGAAAGTATTTTTACAGTTGTTGCAGGGTTAATATTTATATATATAATTAACTTCCAAAGTCAAATAATAGCTATTTATTCTGATAACACAAGAATAGAAGTTTTAAATGAAAACTTTATTAAAGTTTTACCATTCTTAAACATAAGCATTTTATTCAATATTGTCATCCATTTGTTTTATATCTATAATAAAAAGAAAAATCTATTATTTGTAACTCTAGAATTAGTTCAAATGCTATTCTCAGGAATTATATTAATTATGATAGCTAGTCTAAATATTATTGAAACAAGCAGTCTTGAAATATACGACTTGGAGTTCTTAAGCACAATGTTTACCGTGGGAATG
>Ga0193951_1000364_pt1 | contig 21082 bp, 18 predicted proteins | sample BB_2_MG_FD_140370 | JGI IMG/M metagenome (GOLD analysis project Ga0193951, IMG submission 140370) | Microbial mat bacterial communities from the Broadkill River, Lewes, Delaware, United States - BB_2_MG | ecosystem: Environmental > Aquatic > Freshwater > River > Microbial mats | place: USA...
ACCGGCGACTTTCGGTACCACAAACCGACGCTCTAACCAGCTGAGCTACAACCACCATTTTAAATTGGATTGCAAAGATAATTTATTTGTTATCTCTTGCAAATTGTTTTTGAAATTATTTTAAATCAAATAACGATTCCACAGCTACAAAACGCTCAACTGTATAACCCTCAGCATGTTCCACGCCTACTAATCTTCCTAAATTTCGAGCTCGATAATCTACACTATCAGTAAAGTTTTTGCTAGATATCGGAGTTTCAGGCTCTTTGCTATTGGGATCAAAAAATTGGGTTTTGTATGCTAACACAGATTTTTCCTTTTTTTCCATAAAACCAGAAACATCTACAACCACATCTGGAACAATATCTTTCCATTGTATATAATGATATACAACTTTTGGTCGCCATGGTTCTTGCGATTGTTTTTCATCATTATAAAATGTTTCAATTTTTTTTAAACCACTTAAAAAGCAAGCGTCACTAACCAACTGGCTTCCTTTTGGGTGATCAATATGTCTATCGTCTATAGCATTACAGATAATCATTTCGGGCTTATAGTAACGAATCATCTTTATAATCTCTAACTGATGAGCTTTATCATTACTAAAAAATCCATCGGCAAATCTCATATTAATTCTAGAGTGCACACCTAATATTTTAGCAGCATTAAAAGCTTCTTCATCACGGGTTTCTGCTGTACCTCGAGTTCCTAACTCTCCCCTTGTTAAATCTATAATACCTACTTTCTTTCCTCTAGAAACTTCTTTTGCTAAGGTCGCTCCACAACCTAATTCAACATCATCTGGATGTGCTCCAATAGCCAAAATATCTAATTTCATATGTGTTTTAGTTTTTTCTGAGTATCAAAAATATTAAAAAGAAGGTAGATAATCACTTTCTTTTTAATACGCAAACGGTTTCGATTGTATTTATTCTTCATTTTCTTAAAATTCTGTAGTCAATATTGAAAAATCAGCAATACTGACAAAGTATGACTTTCGTCATAAATATTACTTCCTATAGCTTATACCTTTACCATATCACTAAAGATAACGTACTAATGACCTTAATGTTAGCCATATTAATTATTACAATTTCCTTATTTATTTGGGGAAAATTCACACCAGATATTATAGCCTTACTTTCAATGTTAAGCTTGTTTGTCTTTGGCATATTAGATTTAACAGAAACACTAAGTGGGTTTAGCAACCCAACCGTAATTATGATTGCAGCCTTATTTATTATAGGAGAAGGGTTGTCTCAAACAGGTTGGACTGCTTTAGCTGGTGAAAAGTTTATAAAACTAGCTGGTAAAAGCAAGATGAAACTATTATTATTAACCACTTTTGGCTCTGGACTACTATCTGGTGTAGTGAGCAACACCGGAACCGTAGCAACCTTAATGCCTGTAACTATTGCTTCTGCTTGGAGTATTGGAACGCTACCTTCTAAAATGTTAATGCCAGTTGCTTTTGGTTCTAATACAGGTGGCTTATTAACCCTAACTGGTACACCTCCAAATATTATTGTAAACAATACCATGTTAGAGCATAGTTTAGAAGGTTTTTCATTCTTTGAATTTGGATTAATCGGATTACCTCTTCTATTATTAACACTACTCTATTTCAAATATATTGGTTACAGACTTTTACCAAGTAACAAAACAAATAACAAACCTGTAGATATTAATACCACACTTCATCAATGGATTGAAGCTTATAAAGTAGATGGTGAGTATTATAGACTTAGAGTAAGATCTGTATCTCCTCTGTTAAACACGAAATTAGGTGATTGGAATTTTGAAAAAGAACACGGTATAACTATTCTTCGTATTAAACGAAGACACCCTAATCTTTTAAAAGGGAATACTCCTTTTATTGAATTACCAACAAATGACACAGAATTCATGTATCATGATATTATTACCGTTAAAGGTAGTACAGAAGCGATTAACGTTTTAATGATTAAATTCAGATTAGGCTTACTCCCTTTAAATTCTTTAGCGAATGAATTGAAAACCAATCTTATTAATCAAGAAGTGGGTATGACTGAAGTTATTGTAACTCCTCAATCTGCACTTATTGGTAAAAACATAAAATCTAGTAACTTCTTTGAACGCTATAATGCCCAACTCCTCGCGACTTCTAGAAACGGAAAACCGTTACAAGACCCTGAAATTAGAGTGAAAGCAGGTGATGCTTTTTTAATTAGAGGACAATGGAGTGCTATTGAAGAATTAAAAACACAATACGAACATTTAGTAATCTGTGGTAGTCCAGAAGGAATGGCAAAAACAGTAACCAATCTTACTACGAAATCCTATATCGCTCTAGCGTCCTTAATTTTAATGATTGCCATGCTTGTTTTTGAAATTGTGCCTGGAGCTGTAGCTGCATTAATTTCTGCTGGTATAATAATGATTACAGGTTGTGTTCCTATGGTAAAAGCCTACAAAGGTATTAGCTGGATAAGTGTTGTGATGATTGCCGCAATGATACCTATGGGAATCGCTTTACAAAAAACAGGTACAGCAGAACTGATTGCTAATGGCTTAGTAGATACTTTAGGAAGCTTACACCCTGTAGTGCTTTTGGGTGGTGTCTTTTTATTGACAACAACGTTTAGTCAAGTCATCAATAACTCAGCTACAGCAGTCTTAATGGCACCAATTGTAATTATTGCAGCAGAAACACTCAACATTTCAGCAGCTCCATTTATGATTGTAGTCGCTATCAGTGCTTCAACTGCGTTTTTAACTCCTGTTGGGACCACAACAAACGCAATGGTTATGACCGCAGGCAATTACAAATTTAAAGATTACTTAAAGGTAGGAGCACCATTACTTCTACTCTTCTTAATAACATCATTATGCTTAGTGCCTTTAATATGGCCATTTTAAAACGAATGCGAAATTAAAAAATCTTAAATCATGGAAACATTAGTAAACAATTCAATTATGAAAACCAGAGACCTCACCAAGTATGGACTTAAAGACACCAAAGCCCATTGGAATTTATCTCCAGAAGAATTACAAGCCATTACCATAGAAAAAGGCATGGGAAAAGAAACGTCTAACGGCACACTCGCTATTAACACAGGTAAGTTTACCGGACGTTCCCCTCAAGATCGATTTATTGTAAAAGATGATTATACGGTTGATAAAGTATGGTGGGGAAAAACAAACAAGGCCATAGCTCCCGACAATTTTGACAAATTGCAAGAGGAAATCACAAACTATTTAAGCGGAAAAGAAATCTATGTCAGAGATGCTTATGTATGTGCTGACCCAGAATACAAAACCAATGTAAGAACCGTTACAGAATACCCATGGTCTAATATGTTTACCTATAACATGTTCTTAAGATCAGAGGAGTCAGAATTAGAGAATTTTAAAGAAGAATGGTTGGTACTTTGCGCACCAGGTTACGAAGCCACTGACCCTAAAGCTTTTGGCTTACGTCAAGGCAACTTCTCTATTCTTAATTTTACTAAAAAAATTGCTTTAGTAGGCGGATCTGCCTATACAGGTGAAATAAAAAAAGGGATTTTCTCTTCACTAAATTTTATACTTCCTGTTGAAAAAAATGTACTACCAATGCACTGTTCAGCTAATGTAGGCGAAGATGGAGATACAGCCATTTTCTTTGGGTTATCTGGCACTGGTAAAACAACATTATCTGCAGATCCTAACCGAAAATTAATAGGTGATGATGAACATGGCTGGACAGCTGACAACAACATTTTTAATTTTGAAGGAGGTTGCTACGCTAAAGTTATTGATTTAACTGAAGAAAAAGAACCAGACATCTTTAGAGCCATTAGACCTGGTGCTATTTTAGAAAATGTGATATTCAAAGATAATGGAGAAGTCGATTATTTGGACAGTAGCATTACACAGAATACGCGTGTAAGTTATCCTATTTATCACATAGATAATATTCAAAAACCATCTTACGCAGAAAACCCAAAAAACATTTTCTTCCTTACCGCAGATGCTTTTGGAGTGCTGCCACCAGTGTCTAAATTAACACCAGGACAAGCTGCATACCACTTTATCTCTGGTTATACCGCTAAAGTGGCAGGTACTGAAGCAGGTATTACAGAACCAGTACCATCGTTCTCTGCTTGTTTTGGAGAACCATTTATGCCATTACACCCAACGGTTTACGCAGAAATGTTGAGTAAAAAAATGCAAGATGCAGGTGTCAATGTTTGGCTAATTAATACAGGCTGGAGTGCAGGACCTTACGGAGTTGGCTCTCGTATAAAACTAAAATACACGAGAGCTATGATTACCTCTATTCTTAAAGGTGAATTAGATAACGTAGATTTTGAACAACATCCAATATTTGGGTTGTTTATGCCTAAAACATGTCCTAATGTTCCTGACAATATCTTAGACCCAATGAATACCTGGGAAAACAAAGGGCAATACATTAGTAAATCTATTCAGTTGGCGCACTCTTTCCACTTGAATTTTGAAAAATTTGCTAGTGAGGCGTCAGATCAAATTATTGAAGGAGGTCCATTAATTGATGAACATCATCACTTACACGACCATATCTAAATATTTCCATGTCAATTAAGAGCCTAGAAATAGGCTCTTTTTTTATTCTACAGTCATTATGAGAATTACAATATTTTATTTTTTGCTATTTATTATAAGCATCGCGCCATTAACATCACAGAACAACGGAGAAAACGAATTTGGTTCTTGGTATGAAATTACGAGTTCTAATAGAATAAGTAATAAATTTAGTATCAGTGGTTCCTTTACCAGTTGGAATTATGAATTACCAGCTAAAAATTCCCATCTGCTTTTAGGAATTGTTGGAGTAAATTATCAAATCAATCCAAAATTATCTGTTGGTATAAGTTATGCCTACGGAGAGATTGAATCTTATCCTCAAAATGATAATAAACCAGCGACTATAGACAATAGATTGATAGAACAATTAGTATTCAATCACAAATCTCAAAAGATTAGTTTTTCTCATCGGTTTCGTTTAGAACAACGCTTTTTAACTTACCCTAATGAGGACATATTAAAACATCGTATTCGTTATCGTTTTAAAATTAAAACTCCGCTTAATCGTTTTTTATATCTGTCAACCTATGATGAAATTCACTTCAATTTAAATCCATTCGACTTTCAACAAAATAGAGCTTTTGCTGGTCTAGGAATTACCATAAACAAAAATATGACAACAGAGATTGGCTATGCCAGACATTCGTTTAAAACAAAAAGCTTTAATCGATTATCGCTTCAACTCAATCTAAAATGTGATTTTAACAAAAAAAATCAACAAAAATAGCGTACTAATGACGCATCTTTTCTAGAGCAAAATTAATATCACGTTTTAAATCTTTAACCTCTTCTATTCCGACTGAAAAACGAATTAATTGGTTGCTAATCCCAACACTGTCACGTTCTTTTTGACTTAATAATGCATGAGAAGTTAAATGAGGAGATAACATGGTACTCTCAACTCCCGCTAAACTCATAGAGGATTTAATTAGTTTTAATTTTTTCTGAAAATCAAGCGCATCAATATCATCTTGAAGTTCAAAAGATAACATCGCTCCAAATCCATGCATTTGAGATTTAGCAAGTTCATGTTCTGGATGCGATTCTAAACCTGGATAATATACTTTTAAAATTTTAGGATGCTGCTCTAACCATTTAGCTAACTTCATAGCATTTTTGGTTTGTGCTTTTACACGCAGGCCTAAAGTTTTCATACTGCGCTCTAACATCCAAACCGTCATATCGCTTAGGCTACCACCAAGATTTTTACCCACATTCCAAATACGCTTCATATGTACTTCTGAGCTTGCTACAGCACCAGCTAAGATATCACTATGACCTCCTAAATATTTTGTTGCAGAATGCATGACTATATCTATACCCAAATCCATAGGATTTTGGTTTACAGGAGATGCAAAAGTATTGTCAATAGACGTAAATATACCTTTCGATTTTCCAAGTTTAGCAACCGCCTCGATATCTGTAATTGTTAATAAAGGGTTGGAAGGAGTTTCAATATGAATTAATGTCGTATTTGGTTGAATTGCAGCTTCAAAATCTTCTACTTTATAACCATCGGTAAACGTATAGTCGATACCATATTTAGGAAATTCTTCTTTAATAAAATTTAAGGTGCCACCATATAAGGTATTTTGTACCACTAAATGATCACCTTGTTTTAAAAATGCTAAAAACATAGTACTAATCGCAGCCATACCAGAACCAAAAATCATAGCCATCTCTGTATGTTCTAAAGCTGCTATTTTCTTAGCTAAATGTTCTTGGTTTGGTGTATTAAAATAACGTGGATAACGCTTTACATCGATATCTAAAAACTCGTAAGACGAGCTTAGATACATGGGCGATACAGCACCTTTAAATTGTTCGTCCTTTACTTCTCCGATATGCGTACATATGGTATTTAATCCAAATTTCTTTTGAGACATAGCAAATAATTATGATGTATAAATTTAATGAAAAAGAATACAAAACCTACAGATATGGCTAAACAAAAATGGGTTGACCATCTCATACGATTATCAACCCATTTCCATTGCAATTGTGTTGCAATTATTTATAATACTTCTTGTACTTTTTATAAGAAAAGAAACCGATTATAGCAATGATACCAAGTGTAATCGCTATAAACTGAAAGCTTAATATTTGATCACCACTAGCATATGAATGCAATCCGGAAAGATAGAAGTTAACACCAAAATACGTCATTAGAATACTAGCAAAAGCTAGAATAGACATAAAATTGTATATCCAACGTCCTCTTAGACCTGGCACTAAACGCATGTGAATAACAAACGCATAAATCATAATACTAATTAAAGCCCAGGTTTCTTTTGGATCCCAGCCCCAATAACGTCCCCAACTTTCGTTTGCCCACATTCCACCAAGGAAGTTTCCGATGGTTAGCATCACTAAACCAACCGTTAAAGCCATTTCGTTAATAATGGTGAGCTCTTTAATATTAATAAGCATGCGCTCTTTATTGTCTTTTGTAGTAAAGATCATTAAGAATAAAACTACGAGTCCTAATATCATACCTAAAGTAAAAGGACCGTAACTTGCTACAATTACAGAAACATGAATCATTAACCAATACCCTTGTAATACGGGCTGTAAATTTGCAATTGCAGGATCCATCCAATTCCAATGTGCAATCATTAATATCATTGAAGTTACAAATGCGCCTGCGGCTACCGTTAAACTAGAGGTACTAAATTTAGCCACAACAGATGCCGATTTTTCAGAAGCCTCAGATGTTTTTGGTCGGTCTTTTCGTTTAGTAACTCCGACAATAAAACCAAAAAGCATGGTGGACCAAGCGACATAAATCATAGATTCATAAGCATCACTCCAAGGTGCATGCCCAGACAAATACCACCTCCAGATTAATCCTAAAGTGTGTAAAACAAATAATAAAGCTATAACAGCTAATAATATATTTATAGCTGTTTGAATCCATGTACTTCTATATTTAAAAATCTGAATGATAATAAATACAAACAATAACGCACCTGCATACATGTACCAGCTAAATAGCCGCTTAAAAATATCGTAATCGTTATATAAGATTTCGGCATTAATTTTATCATCGCTAAGCATAACTTCACTACCAAATCGTTGTTGCGTTTTTTTAATGCCTTTAAGTAGATTTTCTGCTTTAGAAAAATCACCTGTTTGCTTGGCATTGTTCAACGTTACTAAATAGGCACTAAAACCATTATTAATAAAATTACCATATAAAGTATCTTCTATTTTCTCTCGATAGCCTTCTTCTCTAAATTCTAATGACGAAATCCATTTGTTATTGTCGTCATTTGGTACTGGGAATATTTTAATAGAACGTCCTTCAATAGCATTGTACAACAGATTGACTCTTGAATCAGCTTCCTTCACCTCTTTTTGAAATCCATTTGGGTTGGTTGTTTTGTAAGCTTCTTCTAAATATGGTGCTAATTTATATCGTCCTTCTGGTGTAAAGAAGTCTACAAGTCGTGAGTACTTCTCATCATAATCTAAACCTATTATGGACCTTATGGAATCGGCTTTTCTCGGTTTTAAATAGATAATGGGAACATTGTACCAAAGCATCGGACTTTCTTGAATCGATAAAAATACCTGATCGGCATCGAAATCTTCATAGACATCACTTTTACTTAATTTACGAAGCATTTCTGAAGCATAGGTATGCATAGGCATCATACGACCACTATAATCCTGAATGACCATTTTTGAAAACTTCTTAGCATGTTCTTTAGGCGTAATATGAACACTTAAAATAGAATCTATCTGAGCCTTATCCGTTTTGTTTTGATGATTATGGCCATCATCTTCTGAATGTACTTGTGCAACACCAGAGATACTTATGAGAAGTAAAATCATGGTCATCATTTTAGCCTTCTTCTCTTTTATCTTAGCTAACCTTTTTCTAATATCATCGAAACGAGTGTTTTTAACAAACAGAATAGCCAACATTGATAGATACAGTAATATATATCCGGCATATGTAATGTATGTACCCCAAAGATCGTGATTTACAGAAAGTACAGTTCCTTTTTCATCGGGATGGAAACTTGCTTGAAAGAAACGAAATCCTTTATGATCTAAGACATGATTCATGTATACGCGATAATCAAAGTCTCCATCTTCTTTATCAATTACAGTAATTTTACTTTCATAAGACGAATAGGCATTCTCTGTACCTGGATATTTTTCGGCAATAAAATCGTTGAGTTTAATTTCAAAAGGTAATTTTAATATTTTTGGACCGTATTGCAAAGCCATTTCTAATCCTCCGACCTTAAATTCTTTCATAGCTGTATAATTACCAGGTCCTCCAATAATACCGACTTTTTTAGTCTCTCCATTTGCAGACACGTTAAGAATAAGTCCATCGGGATCTGCATTACTTCTTAAAAGTTCTGGCTTTCTCACCACTCCAAAATCTCCTTTTACAATAGGCTTTGGCATTACTAATTGCATATTGCCAATAATATATCTAGAACGTAAAATAAGTGGCTGTAAACTATCTTTTACTAATTTCCCTGTGGCACGTGTTGCCATGGTCATATACTCACCTTCGTATGGAGACTGTATAAACAATCCGTCTTCCGTTTCTGTGATATTAATAGCTCCCTCTTGAAATTTATTTAATGTCACTAAAACATTATGCAGGTTTGCAACTTGTCCGTCTTCTAAAAAGTGATTATGTGGTCCACTTTGTCCAGCTTCAACAATTTTTAAATAACGATTTCCTGTTTCGTTAGGTATAATATCTTCTTCTGCGCCTTCAATAAATTCTTCAAGTTTAACCGTTACTTCTGTATCACCATACTGAAACGTTTTATCAAATTCATTATCTAATCGCGGAGAAAAATCCACCTCTTCTTCTATGCGTCGCTGCTGTAATTGTCCGTTTACTTTATAGTTACCTAATATACGACCTCCAAGATATGTTTTTTGAGAAAAGAACTCGCTTTCGGTAGCGCCTTCTCTTATTGGCATCATCCCTTCATAACCAATATAGCGTGTTACAAATGCACCTAAAAGGATGAGAATAAATGACAAATGCAAAATTAAAGTTGCCCATTTCTCCTTTTTTAAAAGCTTGTATCTAAAAATATTACCAATAAAATTGATCACAAAAAACACCATTATGGCTTCAAACCACCATGCATTATAAATTAGAGTTCTGGTGTATGGAGTTGGCGAAGTATCCATATTTCTATCTAAAATAGTACCCGTTGCCATAGCAATGGCGAAGGCAATAAATAGAAAGGCAGTAAGTTTAGTGGAAAAAAGGAAATTAGCGATTTTTTTTTGCATAGCTATAGGCTTTTTTAAGCTGTGCAAAGATATGTTTTTTTAATTACTCAATGTTTCCATTTAAATGCTAAAACATGTTAAAATTGCAGCTTTAAATCCGTCTAACTTTTTATCCTTGACTTCAGCATCTTATTTTGCTCAGTCATTAATTCTTTTAAATCGGACAGCAATTGTATATCCTTTGGTGTTACTACTGTTTTATCTTTAGTATCTTGTGCTTTATTTCTAAGTCTGTTCATAAATTTCACGATAATAAAAACGGTAAATCCTATGATTAAAAAATCTAAAAACACTTCTAACAATTTTCCATAAGCTATAGCCACTTCACTTGTTGTTACGGCTCCGGTAGCATCCGTTATTTCATCGCGTAAAACGAATTTTCGGTTCCCAAATTTTACTCCATCTGTAAGTAAAGATAATGGAGGTAGAATCACTTGTTTTGCTAAGACGTCTATAACTTTATTAAAAGCTGCACCAATAATGATTCCAATGGCCATATCCATCATGTTTCCTTTTACTGCAAATTCTTTAAATTCATTAATAAGTTTCATCTGTGTTTTGGGTTTTAGAGTTTAAAAACACAAATTTAGGAAGTTAGCGTTTAAAGCCTAAGTTTTTCTTGCCTCAAAAATATTCATGTACATAAAAGTTCCCATTTTACGCGCTCTACGTTTTGCGTTTTCGGCGTAATCTCCTTCAAATAATTCATTAATAGTTTCAAACCATAAATTTAACCAAAGGCCAAAATGCACTTCAGTAATACTGTGGTTAAAGGCGGCATCGACTTTGGTATGCGCCTCTAATGGATTACCGTAATATTTTGTTTTTAAAAATAAACTCGATTCCCAAAACGTGGTAAGATGCTCTAAATGTTCATTCCAATCAGTTATTGTAGCATTAAAAAACGGCCCTAATTTTTCATCTTTTCTGACTTTCTCATAAAATTTAGACACCAATAAAAATATATCCTCTCTGTTTTTTATATCTGTTTTATTCATCTCGTTTTAATTGATGTAATTTAATTTTAACCATTTGATAGCTAAATAATTTGCTAGAAATACTCTAATACACTTAAATGCAAACGTATTCTTTTTGATACTCAAAGTTATCTTTTTAATCTTATACTTGTGATTTTAAAATAAGAAATCTTAGTATTTTTACACCATGATATCAGTTGTATTACTCGGCGCAGGAAATGTCGCCACGCATATATATAAAGCCTTTTTAAATTCTGAAAATATTTCTGTTACACAATGGTATAATCGCACACGTGCTTCTATTTCATCGTATGCAAATGATGTGGACATTACAGACAAGCTAGAAGAGTTAAAAGAAGCCGACATCTATATTATGGCCGTTAGTGATGATAGCATTGCGCAATTATCTTCAGACTTGCCATTTACAGATCGGTTTGTTGTGCATACCTCGGGAAGTGTTGCCATGCATGATATAGATAAAAAGAATAAAATCGGTGTGTTTTATCCGTTGCAAACCTTTTCTAAAACTGCTGAAATTGATTTTACCGAAGTTCCGATTTGTATTGAAGTGTATGAAAAAGAAAATCTTCAGCTCTTAAAAGATTTAGCAAAAGCAGTTGGTTGCAAACCTCACAAAATCACAACAGAACAGCGACAAACCCTACACTTAGCGGCTGTATTTGTTAACAATTTCACCAATCAATTATATAGAATTGGCCATGAAATTTGTGAGACTAAAAATATCGAGTTTCAAATCTTACATCCTTTAATTGCAGAAACCGCAAAAAAAATTCAGCAAATGTCACCTTATATGGCACAAACAGGTCCTGCTAAACGCAATGACAAAAAAACCATAAAACGGCAGCTAAAACTAATAGAAAAAGACGAACATGAGGCAATTTATAAAATGATTACCTCTTCCATAAAAAAAACCCATAACATCTCTAGAGATAATAAGGTAAAAAGATGATAACATCTAATGCTTCCTTTTTTGAGCAGCAGTCTCCTTTTTATAAACTTAATGAATCCTTTTGCTTAAATTTTGAGAATTTTATAAATGAACGGCAAGGTAAAACTAGTGGAAAATTTAATGCATGGTCTTATGTATTGCATGGTAAAATTACAGCTCCTAAACCATGGATTTTAGAGTATAAAAAGTCTACTTTTACATCCGATCATTCTTTAATATCTTTAAAAAATAAAAACCTATTAGTTTCTGTTATTTGGAAAACCCAAACAACGGATGCAAATGTGTTTAGCATAAGAAGAAAACATCCTATTGATAATATTGTTGGTATATTTAATTCTAACTTAAAATGTCTTGAAAATCACAAAAACTATATTTTAAATGCAAAAAAGCATTCTGAGACTATCCAAAAAGTTATTAAAACAGTTCATCCTTTATTAGCTTCAAATGAGGTGTTTCAAATTTCGCAAACAAATGGAGTTCTAAATATTGAATTACGAACAGGCCTTCATTATTTTAATATATTTAACCAATTAACCAAATTAAACCTTTGAAAACAAACTTATGAGCGACGATAAAAGTTACAAAGAATATTTAGCAGACATTACCACATTTATTTTTGATGTTGATGGTGTACTTACTGATGGCACTATAACTGTAACAACCGATGGTGAGATGCTACGTACCATGAACATTAAAGATGGTTTTGCTTTAAAAACAGCCATTGATGCTGGTTTTAACCTCTGTATTATTTCAGGAGGATCAAATGAAGGAGTTCGCAAACGTTTAGCTGGCTTAGGCATAAAAGATATTTTTCTAGGAGCACATCATAAAATAGAACAACTTAACAACTATTTAGAGCGTCATCATATTTCCAAATCCCAGGTGTTATATATGGGAGATGATATTCCTGATTTTCCCGTAATGAAATTGGTTGGAATGCCGTGTTGTCCTCAAGATGCGGTCCCTGAGATTAAAGGTATTTCTAAATATATTTCTCATAAAAACGGTGGAAAAGGTGCCGTAAGAGATGTTATTGAGCAGGTACTGAAAGTGCAAGGCAAATGGAATGGTAATTTTAACGCTAAATATGACTAAATTGTACCTCGTTACAACTCACATCGTTTAATTTTAATATAATGTCTGGAGGAAGAAGGCACAGCACAGGATTTGGTTACATTGGTTTTGGTAATAGTCAATCGACTTTTAACCAAAAATCAGCGACTCCTTTTTCAAAATACAAGGAAAAACTAGACCTTGAAGCACATCTTCACTATAAAATGCATTTTTTGCATAAAGATTTAACTACAGAAGACAAACAGAAAATAAAAAACAAAATAAGACAGCAAGAGCTTAAACTATTTAGAAAAACAGCTATTATTAGCCTTATTGTATTTCTAATTATTGCTGCGATAGCCTATTATCTTATTGCTAAAATATTATCTCACTAACACATTAATGAATTACTTTTTTAATTTAATCCGTTGGAAAAATCTACTGATGATTGCGTTAATGCAATATATAATAAAGTATGGTTTGTTATTGCCTTTTCAAGACAGTCATGGAGTCCTTATTACCTTGAGTGACTTTAATTTTTTTCTATTAGTATTAGCTACTGTTTGTATTGCAGCTGGTGGTTATATAATTAATGACATCTACGATATTGAAACTGATAAAATCAATAAACCGAAGCAACTCATCATCAACAAACATATCTCAGAAAAAAATGCGACAACCTTATTCGTTGTATTCAATATTATAGGAGTTGGCTTGGGCTTTTATTTATCTAATGGTATAGGAAAACCCACTTTTTTCGTCATCTTTTTTATAACCTCTGCACTACTCTATTTGTACGCTTCATACTTAAAACAAATTGCCGTTGTCGGTAACGTCATTGTATCAATAATCGTAAGTTTAAGCATCTTATTAGTTGGTATATTTGAGTTAATTCCGGTGATGAATCCACAGAATAAAGCTGTTCAAACGACATTTCTAAATATAATAAGAGACTATGCTTTCTTTGCTTTTATGATTAATTTAATTAGAGAAATCGTAAAGGACTTTGAAGATATAGATGGAGATTACAAAGCAGGCATCCAAACCTTACCTATTGTGTTGGGAAGAGAACGCAGCTCTAAAATTTTATTTATACTCTCGTTAGTCCCTATATTTTCAATTGTGTATTATGTGATAACCTATTTGTTTAAACAACAAATCGTAGTAAGTTATTTCTTAATTTTAGTGGTCGCACCATTAATCTATGTGAGTATAAAAATCTTTAGCGCTAAAAATAAGACTGAATATAAACACATCAGTCTAATTTTAAAATGGGTAATGCTTACAGGTATTCTATCTTTAATGCTCTATAAATTTATTATTCTAAAGTAAAATGTTAAACGCTAAAATTAAGGACTTTAATATTATTTTGGCTTCAGCGTCACCACGTCGTCAGGGGTTTTTAAAAGCCATGGACCTCGATTTTGAAATTAGACTAAAACCTGTTGATGAAATTTATCCTGAAAATTTAAAAAAAGAAGAAATCACAGATTTTTTATCAAAACTAAAAGCTGAACCCTTTTTAGAGGATCTTCAGCCTAACGACATTTTAATTACTAGCGATACTATTGTATGGCTAGAAGGTAAAGCGCTTGGCAAACCTAAAGATGAAGCTGAGGCTTTCCTTATGATTAAATCACTAAGCAACAAAACACACCAAGTATTGACCTCTATCTGTTTTACACATAAGTCCAAGCAAGATGTTGTTAATACTATAACTAAAGTTACATTTAAAGCCCTTACCGATGCCGAAATTAATCATTACATAAGCACGTATCAACCTCTAGACAAAGCAGGTGCATACGGTATACAAGAATGGATTGGAGCCATAGGAATCACAAGTATTGAAGGCTCGTATAATAATGTAGTGGGCTTACCTACACATTTACTTTACAAAACGTTAAATAGCATTGCGGACCGTAATTAGAACCTTATCTTTAGTGTAAACTACGATTAACTATTCTGTACTTAATTTTAGTAAGCAACAGGCACTAAAACAGACCTAAGCGTTATGAAAATAATTACACTACTTAAACCCCTTTTTGCAATAACCCTATTGCTGGCAATTATTACTTCTTGCAAAGAACATAGGGTTACGGCAACAGCACCAGAAACGCATACAACTACAACCGATGAATTACCGCCTAAAACACCATTGAGTTCAGAATTTAAAGAGTATTGGTATAATGGTGAAGCCGAAATTACATCGTATAAATTAGAGCAGGCACGTTACGGTGAAATTAGAAAAGGGACAGCAGTATTAGTTTTTGTTACGGAAGATTTTTTACCAGAAGAACAGGTAAAGGCCGACAACTATAGTAAAAATAATATTCCTGTTTTAAAACTCAACGCTACTAAGAATTTTAATACTGGTATTTATCCGTATTCTATAATGCAAAGTACATTTTACCCTGTCGCTAACAATGAACATGCCATTAAAATTTCGGCATCCATCCAAGAATGGTGTGGCCATGTGTATACGCAATTAAACAATCGTGAAACATTCGAAATACAGTTGCATTCCTATTTTCAAGGAGAAGCTGACCAAAACTTTAATCTTGACAAAACTTGGACGGAAAATGAATTATGGGCCAAGTTAAGGATTGATCCAAAAAGTCTTCCTATTGGACAAATATCTGTGATTCCGTCTTTAGAATCTACACGTCTTCACCACAACGCATTACAACCTCAAGAAGCTATAGCCACACTAAGAGCTGATAGTTACACGATATCATTTCCGGAGTTAACTAGAACATTAACCATACAATTCAATCCTAAGTTTCCTTATACTATAGAAAGTTGGGAAGAAACTACCGTGAATACTACCAGTTCAACTTCTGAAACGTTAACTACCAAAGCAACTAAATTAGAAACTATAAAATCTGATTATTGGAACAAAAAAAGTAACGCTGATGAGAGGCTTAGAGACAGCTTAAAACTATACTAGGCACCACTCATTTTTGTACTTTAAGATTAATGGCACTGCCCAATACACCTTACATGAAATTACTTATCAACACCTATCAAGACCAAATTATATATACATTTGCACTATTAATTACACTTTTTATTATAAGAAAGATCATTGTTATTACGGTTAAAAAAATAGGCACAAAAAGTGGCACTACTGAAGCTAGAGCTGGCTTAATTGGTCGTTACGTTACTGTAACATTGGTTTTAATAGCCATTTTAATAGAAGCCTTTATTCTCGGTGCAGAAACCCGAGATGTTACACTTGTTTTTTCTTCAATATTTGCTGTATTAGGTATTGGTCTTTTTGCAATTTGGTCTATTTTGAGCAATATTACATCTGGTATTATTATGTTTTTCTCGTTTCCTTATAAGGTCGGTGACAAAATAAAGATTCATGACAAAGACGATCCGATCATTGGAATTATAGAAGATATTAGAGCTTTTCAAATTCATATTAAAGATGATTATGGCAACTTAATCACTTACCCTAATAATCTAATTCTACAAAAAGCCGTAACTTTAATACAGAAAGACGCTTTAGACGACAGTAGTATTTAAAATTTATGAGGAAGAAAACCGAAAAAAAACGCACACATAACTACAAAAAACATATAGGAAAAGCACCTGGTACTTTAGTGTACACCGGAAAAAAAGCCGAAAAAAAGTTGCTCATTGAGTCTTTTGATTACACTAAAGAAACACTAACCGAAACCACACTTACCAATATTCAAGACGCTAAGTCGTATAAAGAAACTAATTCCGTAACTTGGATAAATATTGATGGACTAAACGCTCTCGATGAGATAGAATCCATTGGAAAACAATACAATTTACATCCACTTGTTTTAGAAGATATTGTAAACACCACACAACGCCCTAAAATAGACGAATATGATGATTACCTATTCATCGTCCTAAAAATGTTGTATTACGACAAGGATGAAAATGTGATCATAGAACAAGTTAGTTTGGTCTTAGGACCTAATTATGTATTGTCTTTTCAAGAATCTGAAGGTGATGTATTTGATACCGTTAGAGAACGAATAAGACATGGCAATGGTCGCATTAGAGGTTTAAAATCAGATTATTTACTATATGCTTTAATCGATGCTGTTGTAGACCACTATTTTAGTATCATTGAAACGCTTGGTAATAAAATTGAAGATTTAGAAACAGATTTATTTCAAGGTCAAGCCAAAGACAATATTAATATTGAAGTTCAGCAATTAAAACGTGAAATTTTAAAAGTAAGACGTGCAATATTTCCGCTTCGCGAAATTATAAATCGCGTAGAAAAAGGCGAACATCCTTTAATTTACGAACGAACGTTAACGTACTATAGAGATATTTACGACCATCTAATTCAGGTTTCAGAAAATATAGACATCTATCGTGAAATGATATGGAGTTTAATGGATATGTATATGACCACCATTAGCAACAAGATGAATGAAGTGATGAAAGTACTCACTATAATTTCCACTATATTTATTCCATTAACCTTTTTAGCAGGTATTTATGGAATGAATTTTGACCACATGCCAGAACTTCATTACAAATACAGTTACTTCATTCTACTGGGAGTAATGTTCATAATGTTTATACTAATGTTGGTGTATTTTAAGCGTAAAAAATGGTTGTAACTTTAATTTAATAATTTAGTCATAGAGAAAAAGGTGCTTCTATTTTTAAAAGGAATTTCTATGCTATAAAAGACAACAAATCACCTAAAAATCTTAGGCATCTAAATCGTTAAAAAAATCTAAAAGAAAGTATAGAGCTTACTATCTTTTCTATATTTGAAACACATCTAACTAATAACCTCATGTTTCAACTTAGACTCTGTCTATTGCTTTTTTTAAGCTCTATCGTTTCATTACAAGCGCAACAACCAAAAACCTATAATTCTTCTGAAATTTACGAAGCTGTTCAAAAACTAAACGTTTTGGGATCAGTGCTCTATATTGCCGCACATCCAGATGATGAAAATACGCGTTTAATTTCATATATGTCTAACCAAGTTAAAGCACGTACAGCCTATTTATCATTAACGCGTGGAGACGGTGGACAAAACCTTATTGGGCCAGAAATAAGAGAACTTTTAGGGGTTATTAGAACCCAAGAATTATTAGGAGCAAGACGTGTAGATGGTGGAGAACAACGCTTTTCTAGAGCCAATGATTTTGGTTATTCTAAGCACCCAGATGAAACCTTAGAAATTTGGGACAAAGATGAAGTTTTAGCCGATGTTGTTTGGGCCATTAGAAAATTTAAACCAGACGTTATCATTAACCGTTTCGACCACAGAACACCAGGCACCACACATGGTCACCATACAGCTTCTGCAATGTTAAGTATGGAAGCTTTTGATATCGCAAATAATACATCAAAATTTCCGTCACAATTAGAGTTAACCGACATTTGGCAACCAAAACGCTTATTTTATAACACCTCTTGGTGGAGGTATGGAAGTCAAGAAGCGTTTGATAAATTGGACAAAAGTAATATGCTTAAGCTCGATGTTGGTGTGTACTACCCTTCTAAAGGTCTTTCTAATAATGAGATTGCAGCCTTAGCTAGCAGTCAGCACTTATGTCAAGGTTTCGGTCGTTTATCGCAACGTGGTTCTCAAGATGAATACATTGAATTTTTAAAAGGAGAACCCTTAAACAATAACGACAATATTTTTGAAGGCATTGATACCTCGTGGAATCGTGTTGAAGGAGGAAAAGCTATTGGAGATATTCTAAACACAATTGAAACTAATTATAATTTCAAAAACCCTGCATCACATTTACCACAACTTTTAGAAGCTTATAAATTACTTCAAAATCTAAAAGATGAGCACTGGAAAACCGTAAAAACAAAAGAACTTAAATCAATTATTGAAGCTTGTGCAGGTTTATATTTAGAAGTTTCGGCAAACACACCAAACGCAGCGCCAAATTCTGATTTAACGCTAAACATGGAAGTGTTAAACCGAAGTACTTCAAATATTGATTTAGTATCTTATACCCTCTCTGCATTACACACAGGTGTCACTAAGAATATGCCTTTAATATCTAATCAAAAACTAAATTTTGAAGAAAGCATCACCATTCCAAGTCAAAGTAATTACACCACTCCATATTGGCTAAATAAGCAAAGTACTTTAGGAATGTACAGTGTACCCGATCAAAATTTAATTGGTTTACCTGAAACTCCGAGAGCCGTTTCCGTAGATTTTAATCTATTAATTGAAGGCACTCCTATAACTATTTCTAAGCCTGTCGTTTACCGCTATTCTAAGCCAGATAAGGGTGAATTGTATCGTCCTTTTGAAATTATTCCTAAGGTCTCTGCAAGTTTAAGTGATGACGTTTATATTTTTGAAAACAGCCAGCAAAAAGACATCGAAGTGACTGTAAAAGCTGGTAAAGATCAAATTGAGGGTTATGTAGAAATGGCATATCCTAACAATTGGCAAGTATATCCTAAAAAGCAACGTATTGCAATTACCAATAAAGGAGATATTCAAAAAGTAATATTCACAGTTATACCACCAAAAAACCAAAGTGAAGGCTTAATCACACCGATGGTTAATATTGATGGCGAATTTTATACGGATAAAATTATAGAAATCGATTACGCCCATATTCCATTTCAAACGGTTTTAATACCAAGCGAAAGCAAAGTGGTTCGATTAAATATTAAAATAGAAGGTAATAATATCGGTTATATTGAAGGTGCTGGAGATGTCGTTCCAGAAAGTTTAAAACAAATTGGATACAACGTTACCATTATTAAACCTGAACAAATTTCACCAGAAAATCTTGATGATTTTGATGCTATCGTAGTCGGTATTAGGGCTTACAATATTGTTGAAGAGCTCATTTTTAAACAACGCTATTTATTAGACTATGTTAAAGACGGTGGAAATTTAATCATTCAATACAACACCAACAGAGGCATTAAAGTCAATAATTTAGCTCCATACGATCTACAAGTCTCTAGAGACCGTGTTACAGATGAAAATGCAGAGGTAACTATATTAGAGCCTAATCATCCCATTCTAAATTTCCCAAACAAAATTGGAGTTCAAGATTTTGAAGGTTGGGTTCAAGAACGCGGCTTATATTTTCCAGATAAGTGGTCTACCGAATTTACGCCATTATTGGCATCAAATGATAAAGGTGAAAACTCAAAAGAAGGCGCACTGCTTGTTGCAAAATACGGTAAAGGAAACTATATTTACACAGGTCTCAGTTTCTTTAGAGAATTTCCGGCAGGTGTTCCTGGTGCCTACAGACTTTTTGCAAATCTGCTTTCAGCTGGTAAACAAGACGAAATGATATTAAAAAACTAGTCAATTTACATATAACACCTTACAAACCCAACCACAAACTAATGAGTAAGTCAAACCAACAACAACCGAAACAAAAATGGAGTAAAATGTACACAGCGGTTTTAATTGCCAATGCCCTTTATATCATCATATTTTACTTTATCACAGCTTCATTCGCTTAAAACAATAAGATGCAGCAAACTTTAGATTGGATTGATTGGACAGTTTTAATAGTAACCTTAGCAACCATTGTGGGCTACGGAACTTGGAAAACAAGAGGCCGAAAAAATGCACAAGACTACATAAAAGGCGGTAATACATCTCAATGGTGGACCATTGGTCTATCGGTAATGGCAACCCAAGCAAGCGCAATTACATTCCTTTCTACAACAGGTCAGGCTTTTGCTGACGGTATGGGATTTGTTCAATTTTATTTTGGACTTCCGATTGCCATGGTTATTATTTGCCTGGTATTTATTCCTATTTACCATAGACTTAAAGTCTATACAGCATACGAGTTTTTAGAAAATCGATTCGATTTAAAAACCCGTAGTTTAACAGCCATCCTCTTTTTAATACAGCGTGGATTAGCGGCCGGAATCACCATTTTTGCTCCTGCTATTATTCTTTCTGTTGTCTTAGGTTGGAATATTGTTACACTCAACATTATAATTGGTGTTCTCGTTATTATTTATACAGTTTCTGGCGGAACAAAAGCCGTAACCGTGACCCAAAAACAGCAAATGTTTGTGATTTTCGCAGGTATGATCGCGGCATTGTTTATAATCATTAATTTAATTCCTGAAGAAGTCTCTTTTATAGATGCTATTGATATAGCTGGCGCAACAGGAAAAATGAAAGTTTTAGATTTTTCATTCGATTTAGAAAATCGCTATACCGTTTGGACAGGTCTTATTG
>Ga0193951_1000365_pt1 | contig 21042 bp, 17 predicted proteins | sample BB_2_MG_FD_140370 | JGI IMG/M metagenome (GOLD analysis project Ga0193951, IMG submission 140370) | Microbial mat bacterial communities from the Broadkill River, Lewes, Delaware, United States - BB_2_MG | ecosystem: Environmental > Aquatic > Freshwater > River > Microbial mats | place: USA...
AGCGGGTGAAGTTCGTCGGTCAAAGGCAGTTGAGCAAGTAACAGGCCGAGCTGGCTGTTCAGTTCATCCAGTTCACCCAGCGCTTCAATTCGTATGTCCTGCTTGCTAACGCGCGAGCCACTGGCCAGGGAGGTCTGGCCGCTATCGCCGCCACGGGTATAAATTCGGGTAAGTCTATCAGCCATTGTTGCGCACTCCTGATGTTAGCCGGGGTGCTGGCAGTCTAGCGTTGGAGGGATTGATGGGGCAATGGTTGCAAAAACGGATGTGCCGATTGGCACATCCGTTAACAGGGGATATCCAGAGGCTGGATTAACGCTCGCCGCGCTCGTGGATCTGACTTGCGTGACCAACGATCAGCGAGTCTGGCTCAATCATGATATCCGGGTTTTTGTTCGGATATGGCAGTGAATTGAGGACGTGGCGGATACCGTTCAGACGGGCACGCTTCTTGTCGTCAGACTTGATGACAGTCCATGGCGCATCAGCGGTGTCAGTGTAGAAGAACATGGATTCTTTGGCTTCAGTGTAAGAATCCCACTTATCCAGAGATGCCAGATCGACAGGGGACAGTTTCCACTGCTTCAGTGGGTCGTTACGACGGGACTGGAAGCGACGGAACTGTTCTTCGCGGCTTACGGAGAACCACAGTTTGAACAGGCGAACACCACTACGAGCCAGCATGCGCTCCATATCAGGAGTCTGACGCATGAATTCCAGGTACTCGGAAGGGGTACAGAAGTTCATTACCTTCTCTACACCGGCACGGTTGTACCAGGAGCGGTCAAACAGCACGATTTCACCGGCTGTTGGCATATGCTCGATGTAACGCTGGAAGTACCACTGGCCGCGTTCGCGGTCGGTTGGTTTTTCCAGAGCGATAACTTTGGCGCCACGTGGGTTCAGGTGTTCCATCATACGCTTGATGGTACCGCCTTTACCGGCAGCATCGCGGCCTTCAAACAGGATAACGATCTTCTGGCCGGTATCACGAACCCAGTTCTGCATTTTCAGCAGTTCGATCTGCAGCTCTTTTTTCTGCTTTTCGTAATCCTTACGAGAGATCTTTTTCTTGTATGGGTAAGTGCTGTCTTCACTGAAAACAGGTGTTTCATCCAGTTTGGCTTTATGCGAATCCTGGGGAGAGGAGGCGTCCTGAGGTGCAGCAGCTGGGCTGGCCTTTGCTTCCACTTCGTTTACCTCGACGTTTGCGGCTGTCGATTCCGTTGGCATAAAAACCTCCTTTTATTATTGATAATCCGATTTTTCTTGGGACTGATTATCCGCCTTCCTGGCTGAGTTACTGATTGACGCGGGTCAATTAAAAGTTGATGCGCCAATCTATCGCATACCCTCTTTAGTAGGAGGCTGCTAGGATCAGCAAATTTTTTTCAGTTTGTGTAGCAATTGCTCATTTTTTTCGACCATTTGTCCGGTGCTGGCTGCTTGCTGGCACAGGTAGCCGGTGATGTAGTCGATCTCTGTGCGTCGCTGGTGGCGAACGTCTTGCAGCATGGAGGAGTAATTCTTGGCAGTCGTCTGGGCAACCTGTAGTGCCACGGGGAGCAGGCCATCGCTGAACAGGGGCAGCTCAAGCGCCTGAAGTACGGTGTCAATCTCCGCACACAATTCGGCCATTTCTGCTTTATAGGCTGGATTGCTGACCAGTTCGCCATTACGGCAGTTATGTATGGCGGTGAGCGGGTTTATCGCGCAGTTGATGGCCAGCTTTCGCCACAGGCTTTGTTCGATGTCCGGGTCTGCCGTTATCTGCAGTGTCAGGTGCTGCAGTTGCCCGGTTATGCTTTGGCCCTGGGCGCTATTAAGCTGGCCGATGCGTGTTTCCCCTTGTCCGGCATATACCACGTGGCCAGTCTGACGTAGCCAGGCACCATCGGTGCTTGTGGCTGCCCATACCTGTTGCTGGCTGAACTGTTGTGCGGCCCACTGTTGCGGCCCCATGCCATTGTGCAGCAAAACCAGTTGTGCATTGGTACACAGTCGTGACTGAACACTGCTGAGTGCGTGCTGGACATCATAGGCCTTTGTCGTTACCAGCAGCCGGTTGATTGGCTCCGGGTTGTCAGCCAGCTGGCACTGCACCGGATAGTGGCTGATCTCGGTGTTATGTTCGAGGGTAACGCGCTGGTTAAACGCTGCTATTCGCTGTTCTGTGCGAACAATAAGAGTGACTTGATGGCCCGCTTTCGCCAGATGGGCCGCCCAGAGGCAGCCTATGCTGCCTGCGCCCAGGATATGCCAGTGCATACTATTCGCCTGTCTATATAAAAGAAGCATGATACCGGGCCGGGCTACAGGCTGAAAAGGTGGCCGGGGTTGGGTAGAATCGAGCCACGATTTTGTTTTCCGGCAGGGAGAGGCGAATGCCTTCATTTGATATTGTTTCCGAGCTCGACGCCCATGAAGTGACCAATGCGGTGGATCAGTCCAACCGTGAAATTGGTATGCGTTATGACTTTAAAAAGGTAGATGCACGTTTTGAGCAGGCTGATGGTCAGGTGATCATGTGGGCTGAAGTGGATTTCCAGCTGCAGCAGATGCTGGATGTGCTGCGCAGCAAGCTGGTAAGCCGCAAGATTGATATTCGCTGTATGGAGGTGAAAGACCCTGAAACAGCAAATATGCGCGCTAAACAGGTGGTTGTGTTGCGTCAGGGGCTGGACCAGCCGATGGCCAAGAAGATCGTCAAGCTGATTAAAGATAAGAAGCTGAAAGTACAGTCTCAGGTACAGGGCGAGCAGGTACGTGTGACCGGTAAAAAGCGCGATGATCTGCAGTCAGTGATGGCAATGCTGCGCGCCGAAGAACTGGATATGCCGCTGCAGTTTAATAACTTCCGCGATTAAGGCGGGGTCTGCTGTAGCAGCGGGCTCTGACCGCGTCAGGTACAGGGCCCGGACGCGACAGGGCGTCGCTGCTACTCGCTGGTGCGTCAGTATGTTCGGCCTGACAGGGGCTGTTATGACGCTCAGGGCTCCAGACAGGCCAGCAGGAACAGATCTTTCACCAGCTCCTGCTGGTTCTCTTCATTTGAGCAGAAATCATCCGGGCAGATTGCCCCGCGTTCCAGTAATCCTCGCAACCGGCTGCTATTCCAGTTGATCACCGGTACCCCGGTGCTTTTATCGGTTACCCGAATGTATGGGTCCTGGCGCTCCAGCCAGGCATCAATCTGATAGGTCATGGCAGTATCTCCCGTGCTGCGTTATATGACCTACTATATCATTCGATTCCTGTTTGTAAATGAGAATTGTTTTTATCTTTGTCCTTTTGCGTCTGTAACCGTGCAGCGGCAATGACCAGTAATAACACCGGCAAGCCCAGCAAAGCAGTGCCTATAAAGAAGCTGGGGTAGCCGATGGCATCGACGGTGATACCAGAAAAACCACCCATAAACTTGGGCAGCAGTAGCATGATGGAGCTGAACAGGGCGTACTGGGTGGCCGAGTAGTTAATGTTGGTCAGGCCTGACAGGTAGGCGACAAAAGCGGCGGTTGCGATGCCTGCGCTCAGGTTATCCAGTGACACTACCAGTGTCAGTAAAGGCACCTGTGGACCGCTGACCGCCAGTAGTGCAAACAGCAGGTTGGTTGCTGCTGCCAGTAAGGCACCGGTAAACAGTATTTTCATCACGCCATATCGGTTGACCAGCGCACCGCCTGCCAGTGCGCCAATCAGGGTCATAATTACGCCGAATACTTTGGTAACCGTTGCAACTTCGGCTTTGGTAAAGCCAAGGTCTACGTAGAATACGTTAGCGATTATTCCCATCACGATGTCGGCAATTCGATAGGTGCTGATCAGTGCCAGAATGACCACCGCATGCCAGCCGTAGCGACGCATAAAGTCAGCAAAGGGGCAGATGACGGCGATATATAACCAGCCTGCCATTCGGGCCAGGCGTGGAGGCAGGTGACCCTGTTGCTCAATCCAGTGTTCGATCTTTTCCTGCAGGGCGCTCAGTTCGCCGTTGATGATGACTTTTGGCTCAGGGCTGAACAGGGTGGTAAGCACGCCAACTGCCATCAGTGCAGCCATGGTCAGGTAGGCCATCTGCCAGGGGTGTTGCTGGTAGGTGGCTTCGTCCGGGTCCCAGAATGCTGCAATGCTTAGCACACCGGCGGTGGCGGTAATCATCGCCAGCCGGTAGCCCACCATATAGGTGGCGGCCATAGCTGCCTGCAGGCGCTCATCGGCGGACTCGATGCGGTAGGCGTCCACGGTAATATCCTGAGTAGCAGAGCAGAACGCGATCATAACGGCAATCAGGGCCATGCTGGTCAGGCTTTCGGTGGGCTCGGCAAAGGCCAGTAACACCAGTCCACCGGCAATGGCCAGTTGTGACAGCAGCATCCAGCTGCGCCGTCTGCCCAGCCAGGGAGTTAACAGTGGCAGGGGCAGGCGATCAACCAGCGGTGCCCATAGCCACTTGAATGCATATGCCAGTGCGACCCAGGAGAAATATCCGATGGCGGTACGGTCCACGCCTGCTTCACGCAGCCAGAACGACAGTGATGAAAACACCAGCAGGATGGGAAGCCCGGAAGAAAAGCCGAGAAACAGCAGGGTTAGTGGGCGGGGCTGGAGGTAGAGTCGAGTCGCGTCACGCCACTGCGCGAGCCGGGAGGCGTCTGCCATGATCTGTCCTTAAAGTGGATCTGAAGGGCTATTCTGGGCAGGGCTGGCTGAGTTGTAAATGAACCGGGAGGGTAAATCTGTGAGTAATGGTTGATGAACGAACAAAAACGCCGACCCGGAGGCCGGGTCGGCGTTGGCCTGAAAGTTAACAGGCAAATTGATCAGTCAGGCTGGAATCAGATGCGCAGCGCGCCGTCCACTTCGATGCAACGACCATTGATGTAGTCGTTTTCGAAGATGAAGGCAACAGTGCGGGAGATCTCATCGGGTTTGCCCAGACGCTTGGCCGGGATGCCGGCAGCGATTTTTTCCAGTGCTTCAGGCTTCATGCTCATTACCATCTCAGTGCCGATGTAGCCTGGGGCGATGGAAGCGCAACGGATACCGTAGCGAGCCAGTTCTTTGGACAGAGTAACGGCCATCGCTTCAACGCCTGCTTTGGTGGCGGTGTAGTTGGTCTGGCCCATATTGCCGGAGCGGGAGATGGAGGAGATGTTGATGATGCAGCCTTCAGCTTTCAGGTCGATCATTTTAGCGGCGGCTTCACGTGCACACAGGAAGGTGCCGGTCAGGTTAACGTCCAGCACCAGCTGCCACTGGTCCAGGCTCATCTTCTTGACGACTTTGCCGGTTTCGCGGTCCACTTTCAGGAACAGGCCATCGCGAGTGATACCAGCGTTGTTTACCAGGCCGTTCAGGGTACCGAAATCTGCTACGACATCGTTAAACAGTTTCTCGACGTCAGCCTCATCAGCGACGTTGCAGAGGTAGCCACGGGCATCTACACCCAGCTCTTTACAGTCTGCGACGGTTGTATCCAGAGCTTCCTGGTCCAGGTCAACAACGGCGACATTCGCGCCTTTACCTGCAACTTCCAGTGCCATAGAGCGACCGAGTCCACGGCCGCTGCCTGTTACAACGATAACTTTGCCTTTCAGTTCCATTCAAACGTACCTTCTGTTGGTTGTTCTCTTTTATTGTACATAGCAGATTTTTGCACATGCACAATTTAACTTTACGCTATTCTGATGTCTATAAAATTAGGTAAATTTTAGACTAAGGCCCTAATTGATGCCAAACGTGGTGCTAACGTCCATAATTCCTTACATCAGAAAATTCGAATACCTGTTTGATTATTTTGCACTGCGGTATATTTTTGCTGCAAATTGTGACTTTGGTATTACCTCTGGGAAGCAAAAGTCAAAAACTGCGTTGGTCTGAATTGCTGCGATGGAAGTGTCAGATCCGTATGGAGCTGCCAGGCTGAATATGTGTGGAGGATAGGTCGCAGGGATTGCCAAAGCAGGGCGGTTTTGCTCTGATGGCGCGTCCAACGCAACAACATCGCTGACCCGGGGCCCGCACAGGTTGCTGATGGCCCGGGTGAAATGCGAACGAGGTGACTATGCGATTTCTGTTTTTGCTCTTTATTATTGTGCCGGTCATTGAAATCACCCTGCTGATTCAGGTTGGTTCAGCGATTGGTGTCTGGTATACGGTGGGCCTGGTCCTGCTATCAGCGTTTATTGGTGTCAATATGTTACGCCGCCAGAGCCTGAGTACCCTTACCCGCGCCCAGCAGCGGATGAACAGTGGTGAGTTGCCCGGTCAGGAGATGGCAGAAGGTATCGTGATTGCCGTGGGTGGTGCATTGTTGGTGACGCCAGGGTTTGTCACCGATGTGATTGGTTTCAGCTGTCTGATTCCGCAAACCCGCAAGGCGCTGGTTAACGCTGTGAGCAGCCGTTTTACCGTGATCTCTGCCCAGCAGGGCTTTGGCGGGCCTTTCGCCGGTGGCCCGTTTCAGTCTGGCCCTCAGGGCGGTCCGTTCCATGGTGACCCGTTTCAGACGCCAGGTGCTGGTTCTTCGGCTCAGGGTACCCAGCGGCCTCGGGGCGTTGATAACGGTGATGTGCTCGAAGGTGAGTACACCCACAAAGATTGAGTTGAGCGGCTGATGTTCGCTGGCAGGAAAAAAAACAAAAAAAATTGATAGCGGGTGTTGAAATGCATTTCAGTGCCCCCATTTCTGGAAACTATCAAGAGAGTAGTTACCGGCTGCGGTAACTGACAAACCAGTTCTATCTTTGGATCAAGAAGATCAGGAGAAAATAAGATGAAAATTCGTCCGCTTCACGACCGTGTTGTTATCCGTCGCAGTGAAGAAGAAACTACAACGGCTGGCGGCATCGTGCTGCCAGGTTCTGCTGCTGAAAAGCCGAACCAGGGTGAAGTAATTGCAGTTGGCGAAGGTCGCCGTCTGAACAGTGGTGAAGTTCAGCCACTGGCCGTTAAAGCTGGCGATAAAGTTCTGTTCGGCCAGTACGCTGGTAGCAACACCGTTAAAGTAGACGGTGAAGAGCTTCTGATCATGGCTGAGAGCGAAATCTTTGGTGTTCTGGAAGGCTAAGCCTCGAATACCTGACTGACTTTCTACGTTTAACCGAATTTAGCAATAGGATTTACTGAACATGGCTGCAAAAGACGTTCGTTTTGGTGATGATGCTCGTCAGGGCATGCTGGCTGGTGTAAACATTCTGGCCAATGCTGTTAAAACTACTCTGGGCCCTAAAGGCCGTAACGTTGTACTGGATAAAGCGTTCGGTGCGCCAACCATCACTAAAGATGGTGTATCTGTTGCCAAAGAGATCGAGCTGGAAGACAAGTTCGAGAACATGGGCGCACAGATGGTTAAAGAAGTAGCGTCCCAGGCAAACGATGTTGCTGGTGACGGTACAACAACAGCGACTGTACTGGCGCAGGCGATTATCAATGAAGGCCTGAAATCTGTTGCTGCGGGCATGAACCCGATGGACCTGAAGCGCGGTATCGACAAAGCATCTTCTGCTGTTGTTGAGCAGATCAAAGCGATGGCTGTGCCTTGTGCTGACTCTAAAGCGATTGCCCAGGTTGGTACTATCTCTGCTAACTCTGATGCGCAGGTTGGCGCGATCATCGCTGAAGCGATGGAGAAAGTTGGTAAAGAAGGTGTTATCACCGTTGAAGAAGGTTCCGGCCTGGAAAACGAGCTGGATGTTGTTGAAGGTATGCAGTTCGACCGTGGCTACCTGTCTCCTTACTTCATCAACAACCAGGACAGCATGTCTGTCGATCTGGAGCAGCCATTCATGCTGCTGGTTGATAAAAAAGTCTCCAACATCCGCGATCTGCTGCCAATCCTGGAACAGGTAGCGAAAGCGTCTCGCCCACTGCTGATCATCGCTGAAGATGTTGAAGGCGAAGCGCTGGCGACTCTGGTTGTGAACAACATGCGCGGTATCGTTAAAGTCGCTGCTGTTAAAGCACCTGGCTTCGGTGACCGTCGTAAGGCGATGCTGGAAGATCTGGCCATCCTGACCGGTGGTGCTGTGATCTCTGAAGAAGTGGGTATGAGCCTGGAAACAGCTGAGCTGGCTCACCTGGGTCAGGCTAAGCGCGTTACCATCACTAAAGAAAACACTACGATCGTTGACGGTGTTGGCGCTGCGGATGCAATCGAATCCCGCGTTAACCAGATCCGTGCACAGATGGAAGAAACTACCTCTGACTACGACCGTGAAAAACTGCAGGAGCGCGTTGCCAAGCTGGCAGGCGGTGTTGCAGTAATCAAAGTCGGTGCGGCTACCGAAGTTGAGATGAAAGAGAAGAAAGCGCGCGTTGAAGATGCACTGCACGCAACACGTGCTGCTGTAGAAGAAGGCGTAGTACCTGGTGGTGGTGTTGCGCTGATCCGCGCTCTGGCAATGGTTGAAGGCCTGGAAGGTGCTAACCACGATCAGACTGTTGGTATCCAGCTGGCATGCCGCGCAATGGAAGCTCCAATGCGTCAGATCGTAGACAACGCTGGCGACGAAGCTTCCGTTGTTGTGTCTAACATCCGTAAGGGTGAAGGTAACTACGGTTACAACGCCGGTACTGGCGAATACGGCGACATGCTGGACATGGGTATCCTGGACCCGGCTAAAGTAACCCGTTCTGCACTGCAGGCTGCAGCTTCTGTTGCGGGCCTGATGATCACGACTGAAGCGATGGTTGCTGACAAGCCTGCTGAAGGTGGTGCTGGTGCTGGCATGCCTGACATGGGCGGCATGGGCGGTATGGGTGGCATGGGCGGTATGATGTGATCATCCCCCGATGCTACAGCGCTTTGCTTAACGGTTAAGCGCTACCATCAGAAAAAACCCGATGTGCAAGCATCGGGTTTTTTTGTTTGTGCGCCAGGCATGGCGCGTAGCGCCGTGACTGGCGCTGTTCCGGTATACATGGTTGGGCCTGTAATGGCCTGTAATGGCCTGTAATGGCATGGGATTGCTGTTATTGTTTCAATCTATTCTCGATCTTTTAAGAAGCTGGGTATTTAAGGTCTTAAACTATGGGAGGTAGTGGCAAAATTTCGTGTGTTTGTCCGAGGGTGACGTCGCCAACCAAGGTATAATATTTTCCCTGTGACTATAGTTTTATTATCTTTATGAGTCCTCTGCGATGGGGTTGTTTTTGAATGGGTAAAGGGTAAGTCGGATGAATTAGCTTTTATTTACTACGTTCGGGTTTTGTTTTCATTTGGGTCGTTAAGTTGTGCGGGCTTTTCTGTAGGTTTTTAGTAGTTAAAGTTAACGCTGTTTCTGAAATATGGAGATGTTTACTCTGTTTGTTTGATGAAAAAATATAATCATAGTTTGCTCTTTGTTGTCGGTTCTATTGTAGAAGTATAAATTATTTCTGCTTATTTTATGACTGTAAGACTCTCTCTGTTGATAAAAATTTTCGTAGTCTAAATAATGACTGTGTGGGAGTGTTTTATGGAGTTTGAAAAATCCATTTTTAAGTTTGTTTTATTTATAGTAGGCATCGCTTCCTTCATTGTTGCATCTTTTCTTATACTAAATGACTTTGTCGGCGTATGGATTTCTGGTGTTATTAATTCTGACCTGGAATCTTTTCCCTTCTCTGTATTAGTTTTTTTGCTACTGACTTTTGACGTACTTTTGCCTGTTCCATCAAGTATTGTCAGTGTTGCTGCCAGTTCAATACTGGGGCTGGTGAATGGTGCTTTTGTTATATGGCTGGGGATGATGGCTGGAAGCTTTTTCGGCTACTGGGTTGGCTATCGCTGTAATAAGGCTTTTGTGCACCGGGTGCTGGGAGAGCGGGAGTTTAAAAGGGCAGAAATGCTCGTTAGCCGCTTTGGTACCGGCATGTTAGTGGCGATGAGGGCTGTTCCTGTGTTAGCCGAGACCTCTGTGATTCTGGCGGGAATGACGGGAATGCAAAGACGGCCTTTTATTCTGGCGACAGCTTTCTCTAATGCAGGCGTAGCCTGTGCCTACGGTTATATTGGGTCAATGGCTCAGCAGCAGTCCTCGCTCCTGATATTAATTGCAGGCAGTGTTTTATTTGCTGTCGCAGGTTTTGTTCTATATTCCGTAGTTAAGCACTTTACAACGGGGAAGGATAGCTGCCCTTTGCCTGCAGGGTCTGGTGCTGGTGGGCTGGTTACTGGGCAGCTCTATACAAACCAGGCTGTTATTCAAGCAGGGTTTGATATTCACTATCAATACCCTGTTGTTTTCACCCGGAATTTATTCTCACCTGAAAACAAATCTCTTCAGAATATTCTTTTGCCTAAGGCCTCCAGAAATACCGGCGTGATTGTGTTTGTGGATGCGGGTGTTATGACAGCCTGGCCGGGCATAACGCAGAAAATAGAGCACTACTTTCAGGCTGTTTGCGACACAATCCCAGTACTCTCGGTCGTGGCAGTACCCGGTGGAGAGCCCTGTAAAACCCGTGTCCAGGTAGAAAAGATGCAGCAGGTAATGTTGAGGCAAGGTGTTGATCGCCACTGCTTTGTACTGGCGATTGGTGGCGGGGCAGTGCTTGATACAGTGGGGTTCGCTGCCGCCAGTTTTCACCGAGGTGTACACCTGATTCGCTTGCCAACAACCGTTCTTGCCCAGAACGATGCTGGTGTCGGGGTGAAAAACGGTATTAATGATCAGCAGAAGAAGAATCTGATCGGGGCTTTTCAACCCCCACTGGCTGTTCTGAATGATTATGACTTTCTGACAACCCTGTCCGAGCGAGACAGGCGGGCTGGACTGGCTGAAGCTGTTAAAGTCGCTGCAATCCGTGACCAGGCGTTGTTCGAATGGATGGAAGCCCACGCAGATGCGCTGGCACAGGCTGAGCCTGAGGCGATGGCGTACTCGATCCGTGAGTGCGCCCGTCTGCATCTTAATCAGATTACGCAGGGGGGAGACCCCTTTGAATATGGTGAAGCTCGGCCGCTTGATTTTGGCCACTGGAGTGCGCACCGGATGGAGTCCCTGGTGAAATATGCGTTGCGCCACGGTGAAGCGGTGGCGATAGGTATTGCGCTGGATACCGAGTATGCCGTGCGTGCCGGTATGCTCAGTGCGAAGCAGGGCGCGCGGGTCTGCCATTTATTGCACCGTCTCGGCTTTCAGCTCTGGCATCCGGTATTGCAGCAACTGGGGGACAATGGTGAAGCAGCGTTTCTGGAGGGGCTGGAAGAGTTTCGACAGCATCTGGGCGGGGCGCTCTGTGTCACTTTGTTGACCGATATTGGTGCCGCGATAGAGGTCAATACGATGAACAAGGCCTTGTTACTGGAGGCCCGTGATGCGCTGGCCCAGCGTTACGGGGCCGCAGCTGATACACAGCTGACAGATGCGGGGCCTGTATGTTGAAACCCTGGTTGATCTCTGCGCGTATCTCCAATCTGCCAACCGTGTGGACGAATGTACTGGCAGCGGCAGGACTGGCGCAGGCTGGAATATTACTGGCACCGTTATCTGATGGGGTACCGCTGACGGGTGCTGGTTTGTGGCCAGGATCACTGACGGGTGTGGTTATGTTGCTGGCGATACTGGCACTATCGCTGATGTATACCGGTGGCATGTTTCTGAATGATGCTGTGGATTACCACTGGGATCGTGAGCATGGCAAAGACCGACCGGTAGCGTGCGGGTTACTGTCTCGCCGTTATGTAACGGTTGCGGCTGCGTTGTGTATCGGGCTGTCGGTATTGCTGGTGGCGGGTACTGTGCTTTATCCGTTGCAGCATATGCCCGATGCTGAGCTGGCAACACAGACGACAGCATATAAGAGCATAGCTGCCGATGGCTGGCCAGCGGTGCTGGCAGTGGTGTTGCTGGCAATACTGGTGGTGATGTATGACCTGCTGCATAAGCGCTATCCGTTATTCAGCGCCATGCTGATGGGAGGCTGTCGAGCGGGGGTCTATATCGTTACGGGGCTGATGTTGCAGGGACTTAATACTCAGCTGTGGCTGGCGGCGTTGACATTGCTGGCTTATATCACCGGGCTGACACTGCTGGCGCGGGCAGAGCACCAGCAGCATCTGTTGCTGGACAGGTCTGTGATGGGTGCATTGCTACTGATTTTCTCTCCATTGATGACAGCGCTGCTGTATGGCCTGGAGCAGCCATTGCTATGGCTGGTGGCAGTGGTCTTTCTGGGCTGGGTGGTGCGAACGGTGTGGCATCTGTTGAGTATTCAGCGAGGTGAGGAGGTGCGTAGCGGTGGGCAAGTTGTCACCGTTGGCAGCTGTATCGGGGCTCTGTTGGCGGCGATTCCGCTGATTGATGCTTTGATGCTGGCTAGCCTGGGTATGGTGTTACCTGCGCTAGCGTGTCTGGCGGTGTTTCTGTTGATACCGCAGCTGCATAAATGGGTCAGTGGCACCTGACCGCTGCTCTGAAATGGACGACGGAGTAAAGATAATGCTGTTAGCTCATCATGATAATGTAATCGACGTTGAAAATATCCTGAGGCGTTGTGGTCTGCAAGAGGCTCTGATCGCTGACTTTTCCGGCGTATTGGCCAGGGATGCTGTTGACTGGCTGGGTACTGTCTGTCTGCAGTTGATAGAAACTGAAATGCCGGCCAGAGCGCTGACTTTTTTGAAAAATAGCGCTCAGGTTAAGGGACGGTTGGGTTATCAGGCGGAGCAAACAGGTCTTGATAGCGGTTGGTCTGTGGGAATGCTGGCCAGGCTGCTGTTATTGCTGGCAACCCTTGAAAATACCGCCGACCAGCGTGAAGCCCTGATCAGAGAGATCTACAGGCTGGGCGGTAATAATGAGAAGTATCTGCTGGCGCGCGGCTTATCCATTCTGGACTCTGAGGGTCTTTTGCTGGATATGGCATTGGATATGGGGCGTACCAATGATAATTATCTGCTTTCAGCGCTGGTACAGCATAACGCTTATCCGGCAATGTTTTATTCTGAAGAGCAGTTTAATCGACTTATATTAAAAGCTTTATTTTATGATCTTGATATCAGTCAGGCTATTAATCTTGATAAAAGGATAAATACCCGTCTGGTTGGATTGTGCCAGGATTTTATAGATGAAAAGAACGATGCTGGGCGTGATTTTACTGAGTCTATTTTCATAATTACCAAGGGCAAGAAAATCTGAAGTATATAATAGTATTTTCTATGTTTTTGAAATTGTGAAGCTGGCTTTCTTGAGATCTGGTTTTTAATGTCTAGCACTCTTTAATTAAGTTTTTTGTTGAATAAATGTAATTTATCACATGAATTTCTGATTTGTCTGCCTGTATAAAGGAGTTTTATATGCAGTTCTTTGATCCACATATTCATATGACATCGCGCACCACTGATGATTATCAGCGTATGTATGCGTCTGGTATTCGAGGCGTGATAGAACCAGCCTTCTGGCAAGGGCAGGCGCGGACATCTGTTGCCAGTTTTACCGATTACTTTGACATGATTATTGGCTGGGAGCGTTTTCGTGCCAGTCAGTTTGGTATCCACCACTATTGCACGATCGGCCTGAACCCTAAAGAAGCGAATAACCTGGAAATTGCCGAAGGCGTTATAGATATCTTGCCAGAATATCTGGTGAGAGAGGGTGTGGTGGCAGTAGGTGAAATTGGCTACGACGATATTACGCCCATGGAAGATCGTTTTCTGGCCCTCCAGATGGAGCTGGCTATGGAATTTGATCTGCCGGTACTGGTGCATACACCACATCGGGACAAGCTGGGTGGCACCCGGCGGACGCTCAGCCTGATCCGTGAAATTGGAATTGATGAAGAGATGGTGATTATTGACCATCTGAATGAGCAGACACTGCCACTGGTAATGGAGTCCGGTTGCTGGCGTGGGCATTCGATCTACCCGGATACCAAAATGTCTGAACAGCGCATGGTTGAACTGCTGAAACAGTACGGTCTGGAAAAGATGGTTGTTAACAGCGCCGCGGACTGGGGCGTGAGTGATCCGCTGAAAGTGCCGAAAACCGCGAAAGCGATGTTGGCCGCAGGCTTTTCAGAAGCTGACGTAGAAAAGGTGACTTTTAATAACCCAATCGATTTCTTTGCTCGCAGTGGCCGTATCTGCCGAGATGAAGTAGCGACACCGATTCAGGTGGATCAGACAAAACTCTGGCAGGAAAACTCCGCATTGCGAGGGCAGGAGCCCATTGTTCAATGTTGAAGATGACCACTGCTGACCAGCCAGGCTGGCGGCCATATGAACTGGCTTACTGCAGTAATCTGCATCCGGGGGAAACGCTGCAGGACGTGTTGCATAACCTGCGTTATTACCTGGCGTCGGTTCGGCAGCAGCGTGGGTTAACGCAGATGGATGCAGGTCTCTGGTTGAGCGCTGATGTTGCCGGGGAGCTGCAGCACTCACCGTCCCTGAGTATGTTTCGGCAGACGTTGCAGGAGACAGGGGTTCGGCTTACATCATTGAATGGCTTCCCGGCAGGGATGTTTCATCAGCATGGGCTCAAGGCCGGTGTGTATCAGCCGGACTGGTCGTCACCGCAACGGCTGGAATATTCCATGGCCCTGGCCCGGATACTGGCAGCCTGCCTGCCAGAGGATGTAACAACCGGTGTGATCTCGACCGTGCCGCTGGGTTATCAGGCGGACTGGACCCCGGAGAAACAGGAAACCGCGCAGCAGCAACTGGTGGAGCTATGCCGTTTTCTGGCAACACTCCATCAGCAAACAGGAAAACGTATCATTTTTGCACTGGAGATGGAGCCGGACTGTGTGCTGGAGCGCAGTGATGAGCTGATTGATTTTTTCCATGCGTTGTCATTGCAGGGCGCTGGTTCGCCATCAGAGAGTGCCCCGATTCTGGAATATCTGGGTTGCTGCTTTGATGTCTGTCACCAGGCGGTGATGTATGAGGATATTAGCCAGGCGCTATCAGCGATTCGGGAGGAGGACATCAACATCGCCAAGATACAGCTGTCCAGTGCGCTGGCAGTTGATCTGGGCAAGCCCGGTGCAGCTACCTCGCTGGCTGAATTCTGCGAGCCCCGTTATCTGCATCAGGTGAAAGCGGTCAATTCGGCTGGCGAGGTTGTCGCGTTTGCAGATTTACCCTGCTTTCTGACGACTTTACAGCAGAACCCTGCGGTATGGCGTTCAGCCAGAGTGCATTTCCATGTGCCGCTGTATCAGCAACAGCTGACAGACTTCGCTATCTCGACGACATCTGAGCAGTTGCTGCAGTTGTTCGATTACCTTGCTGAGCAACCTGGCTTCCAGCCAGTGCTGGAGGTAGAGACCTACTCATGGCAGGTACTGCCTGAAGCTGAAAGACCAGTAGATGATCGCGCTCTGATTCAGGGTGTTTGCCGCGAACTTGGCTGGGTTGAAGCCATGCTGGCACGGCGAGGTTGTCTGCTCAGCGATCGGCCTGCTGGCGGCGATGTGTTAGCCAGTGCTGTTGCAGTGGATAAACAGGTTGGGAGTGTAATCCCATGACGGTTTCTTCGACACGCCAGTCACTGATTCTGATAAATGCGGTGGGCCTGACTCCGGCGATGCTGGGGGAAAATACACCGGCCTTGAATGCATTACTGGGTCAGGCTGAACTGGCGACCCTGGACAACAGCTTTCCTGCGCTGACAACAACAGGGCAAGCCAGTATGTTGACTGGTCTGACACCCGGTGAGCACGGGATTATCGGTAACGGCTGGTATAACCGTGACCGGGCTGAAATCAACTTCTGGCTGCAGTCTAATCGGCTGGTAGAAGGGGAAAAAGTCTGGCACACCTTGCGGCGAGAGTTGCCTGATTTCAGCTGCTCTAACCTGTTCTGGTGGTACAACATGTACTCCGATGTGGATAACTCGATTACCCCCAGGCCGCACTATCCGGCTGATGGTCGCAAGATTATGGGCGTCTATTCGGAGCCACCGTCGCTGGAAATTGAGATTGAGAAGCGCATTGGGCCGTTTCCATTTTTTAATTTCTGGGGCCCTTCATCGGATATTCGTTCGTCACGCTGGATTGTGGACTGCGCCATTGAGGAGTTTCAGATCAACCGGCCCTCATTGCAGCTGGTGTATCTGCCCCACCTGGATTACAACCTGCAGCGTATCGGCCCGTCCCACCCTGATGTTGCACAGGATATACAGGCGCTGGATAGCGAAATTGGCCGTCTGATTGAGTTTGGCCATGATAACGGCGCTGAGGTGATGGTGGTGTCCGAGTATGGCATTACCGATGTGCAGCAATCTGTTTCACTGAACCGTATTTTGCGCGCGGCAGGTTTGTTACGGGTACGCGAATCACTGAGCTGGGAATTGCTGGATGCTGGCGCCAGCCGGGCATTTGCCGTAGCAGACCATCAGGTTGCCCATATCTATATTCGCGACCCCTCGGATATCAGTCGGGTGCGTCAGTTACTGGAAGCGACCTCTGAGATCGATGTGGTGATGGACAAAGCGCAGCAACAGGCGGCAGGTGTCTGGCATCCACGCAGTGGTGAGTTACTGGCCGTAGCTCAGCCGGGCTGCTGGTTTGATTATTACTACTGGCTGGACGACAGTAAAGCACCGGACTTTGCACGCACTGTCGATATTCACCGAAAACCGGGTTATGACCCCGTTGAACTTTTTATTGACCCTCAACTTGCCTTCCCAAAACTGAAAGCAGCAGCACGACTGTTGCAGAAGAAAATGGGATTTCGCATGTTGATGGATCTTATTCCGCTGGATACCAGCCTTGTAAAAGGTAGCCATGGTCGTCTGGCAGAAAACAGTAGCGATGGACCTCTTGTCATTAGCAGTAAGGTTGAGAGCAGTACTATAAAAATACAGGATGTTTCAGAGCTGATTAAACGTTACTTCTGAACAATTACACATGGAGTGAAAATGAAAAGAACACCATTGTATCTGGCAATCGGTGCAGTTGTATTGCCTGCATTATATGCTTGTGTACCGGGAAGCCAGCAGGCTTCCAATCAACCAGCAGCGAATACAGCAGCCGATAGCGATATAATCAGCTGCCAGTTCCCAACTGATGTGCCTGCATCAAATGCCAGTCAGGCTGATTTTGATCGTTATAGCTGGCGTATGTTTACTGCTTTGAATCAGGCTGCAGGTGCTTATCGTGGCACTCCTGACTGTGAGAGCCCGTTGGGTTCCAGCAGTAATACTGTATGGCGTAGTTATAAACAGGTAGGGGAAATATTTCTGGAGGATGGTGCCAATCCGGGTCCGTGGGACAGTGCTGTAAACAATCGAAACGTCTGGAACCTGGTTTCCAAGGTTTCTGAAGACGGAGAGAATTCTGAAAGTGCAATTAATCAGCCTGTTGGTGGCTGGCTTACTGATCAGCAAGGGGAGCCCACGTATTATCAGATTGCAGCGAATGAAGTCTCTTATGATTACATTGTAAATAATGGTATTTACAATCGAGAAGGCGTCGAAGGGTTTAGTAAGGTTATTGATTTCCCAGATTACTCTGTTGAAATTAAAGCCAGCTGGCGAATTATGAGTGATCAGGATAATAACTCTCGTTATTTGACCACGCTTGCCAAGGTAGCAACCTTTGATGATGCCGGAGAAAAAAATGGCACTAAAGAGGCGACGTTGGGCCTGGTTGGGTTACACATTATTACCAAAGCAAAAGGCTATCCTCAGTGGGTATGGTCTACATTTGAGCAAGTTGATAATGTGACAGATCAGAGTGCTCATGGGCGACCAAATTCATACTTTAACCTTGAGGCGGCGAATAATGGTACGGCTAATCAGTCACCCTGTAAAAACCATGCTTTTCCTTGTGAGCCAAAACCAGGTTCGGTTTTCAGCACGCCTAACCCGCTTACCCGTCTGACACCGATTGCTGCAGAAACAGATGCTGTAAATAAAGAAGCACAGGCTGAGCTGAGCGCTAATAAATTTATGCAGTATTATGAGTTGGTAACAACGCAGCGGCCTAAATACCCGAATGATCCAGGTGACCCCGGTGGTACACCGACACCTGCCGTGTCTGCTAACACCACGATGGAAAGTTATATTCAGCCTGTCAGTAGTTGTATGGACTGCCACTCTGTGGCATCAATTCAGCCGGGGCAGCGTAGCGACTACTCATTCATGTTTTTACATGCTAAATCTGTAAAACAACCGTAATCAGACAGTTGGTTTTCCGGTAGGCGGGTGAAATCTCTAACCGGATAATAACTACAAGGAGAGTGAAAAAATGGGTATTTTGAATGGACCACGTATCAACTTCTGGGGCGGTATAAGCACGAACGTTGCCTTGGCGAATAACCAGCAGACTTTTAGTGGTGAAAAAATAATTGACCTGGTTAACCCAAGTGTTGTTCCTGATATGAACGATACAGATGAAAGCATCGTGGCCTTTTTGCAGGAACCTACGCCAGATGGCTATTTCACAAAAGGTGGCTGGAACTACTATGGTGATCATCAGGTCAGCTTCAGAGAAGCTAAAGTCAGCTCGGCAGGTATGCCGGGTGAAGTAAAAACAACCGCTGCGCTGGTGGATACACCTGTTTTTCTGCTGGGTTCGTTAGACCCGAAAACAGGCGAAGGTCCGTTTGCCTCGCCAATGATGGTAGACCTGGACCCAACGGGTGGTACGTCGACTCAGATTTACGTAGGTGGTTTACAAATCGGGACAGGGGATAACCCTAAGCTGCTGATTCACCATAATACGGTTTGCTCCAGCCATGACCTTGATGTGCGGATCATCGAAGGGGCTAAGGATTCGCCCGGCTCATCAAAAATTAATGGTACTTTTCAGCTGTTTTTCCCAATGGATAGTATCGTTGAGTGGGATCAGCAGGATGAATCGCTGCAAGCAATTATCAAGGACCCGAATGCAACGGGTATTGCATTGCGTTTCTGTATGTTTGAAATGAACCCTGAGCTGACAACCGCTCAGTTGGTGGCGCAATATAAAGATAATATGTCCCCGTCAAACCCCAGTATTGGCCGAGTGGTTGGCACTCTGGCTGCCGCTTATGCTGCGGAACCGAAAAGCTGTCCACAGGGGCGTCTGTTAGGTGGGCAGTGGTTTGAAGGTACGAATACTCTACATCAGGAGAGCAGTTACGACTTTCAGAAGGATATTCCTGTAGAGAGTTTAGCTAGTACGACAGGCTATGCTGAGCTGACAGACTCATACCTGAGCCTTGATACACTCAGTTTAATGTTGAAGGCCAGCTTTCGAGCTGAGCGTACAAATATTACCGGGCCGATTGACCCTAATATTGATATGGGCTGCCTGACACTCTATGCGGGTGACACTGAAATTACGGAGTATGACGGCAAGCCATCTGATTACTATCTCTACGGCGGCATTATTGACCTGCCCGTGGATGAAAGCCAGCATACCGCTTTGGCCTCTTCAGTAATACGTATCTCTGCAAGTGCTGATAAGCCTTCTGGCTCGGGTCGTTATTCCCTGGATGTGAATGAAGCTGCTATACGTATTTATAGCGAAAGCCGTAATACCTATCTCAATGATGACGCTACATCATTTGATATGGCGCTAGAGATAAGGGAGTTGGGCGGAACGCTGAAAAATGATCTGACGCTGTCCTGTTCGCCAGGGCGCTCCGGTTTATTACCTCAGGTAGACCTGAGCGAATTCCGCCAGAAAATGCCTGGTTGTAATCTGGGCTATGAAAGCCGAGATAGTGTTTTGCCACCCCTGATGACTAGCGCTGTACCAGCCTGTTTGTCTGATAAGCAGACTGCTGAAAAAGCTGAAGAGATCTGGAGTAGTCTGAAAGATATTTTGATGCCAGCATTTCTTGGTCAGCCTCAGCAGGTTGTAGCTGCTGCAGGCAGTACACAGGTAATCATTAATATCCCGGTTGTCAGTGCGGCAGTACCTGAAAATGCAATGCCATATTACTACGCGGGTATTGCTGCATATCAGGTAGAGGCGGTGGGCGCCCCTGAGACAAACTACTTTGCCAACTTCCGTAAATACCCCTCTGTTCTGACAGCTAGTGCCCCTGGGGCAGATGGTCAACTGGTATCAGCGCCTGTTGTGGGGGAGAAGGTGAGCTGGGATCAGGCATATGCCTATGTTCTACGCTTTTACTATCTAATCTTCCCTGCCATGTCCAAGCGTATCCCCCTGAACTTTGAGAATGTTATACATGGTACAGGACCGCAGATACTGGCCCGAACCTCAGAAGATTACCGTGAAACCAGCCTGTATATGCCGATCGTGCGCTCTATGACGCCGGTCCAGATACGGTTGTTACATGCTTATCTGAATAATGAAATCTGGAACGGTTAATTGTTGAATATGCCACCCCGAGTCTGGGGTGGCATTTTTACACCTTACAGGTTTGTAGCTGTACAGATCTGTGGTGTTTTTCAGAAAGCTGCAGCACAGGGTCAGATATGCAGGGTAATAAAGAAATTGAAGTCGTGGGTAATGCAGAAGGTATTGTCTGCAGCGGGTTGAAAAACCCGCGCGGTATGGTGGCGCTGGATGAGCAGACACTGTTGCTGATTGAAGCGGGTAGCGCACTGGATAAGCCCGATGGTCGGGTGATTCGGGTTGAGTTGCAGGATGGCGTCGAGCCAGAGATTCAGGTGCTCTCTCAGGGGCATAGCGCGGTGAATATGCAGCCGGTGATGCAGCGTGATGAGATTATGGGGTTGTCTGATCTGGGACTGGCGGATGGCCAGCTACTGATCAGCCAGACCAGCCGTATGATTGAGTCATCCGTTTCCCGTTTGGCACTGAATGGGCAGGGGCGGGTTGCCGATGGCGCTCAGTTGCAACCCTGGGCGCAGGTGCAGGGGCATATTAACTGTATTACTTTTAATACGCAGACTGAGCGCTGGTTTGCGGTTAAACCAGACCGTAATCATGTGGTTGAGTTTGATGCTGAAGGGCAGGAACGGCTGGTGGTTTCACTGAATGACCTGGAGCAGGGTCAGGATGCGGTGCCGGTTTATATGGTGTTTGATGAAAACAGCGGTTGTTTTCTGCTGACGCTGTTTTCAGGGGAAGTGGGCCGCGATACCAACACCACCACCAAAGGTGTTGCTTTTGATGGCAAGGCGGGGCGGG
>Ga0193951_1000368_pt1 | contig 20983 bp, 19 predicted proteins | sample BB_2_MG_FD_140370 | JGI IMG/M metagenome (GOLD analysis project Ga0193951, IMG submission 140370) | Microbial mat bacterial communities from the Broadkill River, Lewes, Delaware, United States - BB_2_MG | ecosystem: Environmental > Aquatic > Freshwater > River > Microbial mats | place: USA...
AAGGTTTGATACATGTACGAAGATGTCTTTTCCTGTTTCTTCGTTGGTAATGAATCCAAATCCTTTTGAATCATTAAAAAATTTAACTGTTCCAGTCATTATAATATAAATAAAAATTAAAGTGCAAAGATAATATAAAAATAAAGTCCACTGTTAATAAATCGTTTTATTTTGTTTTATATCACGATAATAGAAACAGAATTTAATAAATCACGTTCTAGAATCACGCTGATTTTCGCGCATCTTGTCAAGATTTTCTTTAGAAAGCATATAGTCCTTAACATCTTTATCTTTCCACCTATAATAGGAGAACAATGGAAAAACAACGAAGAATAAACCTACAACTCCAAAGCCAATTAGTTTTTGATGGTAAGGCACATCTAATAAAAAACCACAAGCAATACTAGTTATTGAGGAGACAAGTGCAATAAAGGTGATGATTTTTATAGGTTTCATTCAAAATTTTTTATTCAATTGTCTATATAGACTTAAGATGTAAAGTTAATTAATTCGTTACGATAAGCGGTTAGTAATTTTGATTTTGATACAAAACCGTAATAACAGCCTTCTTTTATTACAGGTAAATTCCAAGCTCCGCTATCTTGAAATTTTTTCATCACAGCTTTCATTGTATCTTTTTCGTAATCGATATAATTTGGCGGGTTGTGCATAAAAGTTTCTACCGAAGTAGAATCGTATAACGACTGATCAAACATTACAGTTCTGATATCATCTAACAGAATTATTCCTACTAAACGCTTATAACTATCGACTACAGGAAATAAATTCCGACTGGATTTAGAGACGCCTTTATGAAGCATTTCTCCTAAGGTCATTTCTGGGTTTAATGCAATAAAATCTTTTTCTATAACACTATCTAACTGCATCATCGTAAGAACACTTTGGTCTTTATCATGTGTTAATAAATCTCCACGTTCTGCCAATTCGCGCGTGTAAATTGTATGTTCCATATAATTTTTTGTAATCATATATGAAATTGCGACTGTAATCATTAGCGGTAAAAATAAAATATAACCACCAGTAATTTCGGCTATTAAAAATATAGCGGTTAATGGAGCATGAATCACTCCGGCAATTAGTCCGGCCATTCCAATGAGTGTAAAATTAGCTTCAGATACCTGATGTCCAAGTCCAATATTATTAATGATTTTGGCAACAACATTACCTAAAGCACTTCCCATAACCATCGTTGGTACAATAACTCCTCCAACACCTCCTGCGGCAAATGTGGTAGTCATGGCTATCGCTTTAAATATGGTAAAACCAATGAGTAATACAATAACAACCCAAATATTGTCAACGTATTTGTCAAAAGGATTATCGCCTAAGGCGTGTAGATAATTACCTTCAAATAAGTCTTTAGTAAAACTTAAACCTTCCCCATAAAGTGGAGGGATAAAATAAAGCATAATACCAATAGCAACTCCACCAACTAAAAGTTTTGTAAAGCGTGATTTAAAGCGGTCGAAAAAGGCATAAACAGCAAAATATATTTTGGTGAAATATATGGATGCTATCCCTGTTCCTAAACCTAGTAACATATAGAGTGGAGTGTCTTTTGGATTGAATTTTTCCGTAACATTAAAGTTAAAAAGTAACTCATCTCCTAAAAAGAAATAAGAGGTTAAAACAGAAGATATAGAAGCAATTAACAAGGGTAGTAGTGCCGCAAATGTAAGATCTAAACTAAAAATTTCAACAGCTAATACAATTGCTGCAATTGGAGATTTAAACATAGATGCTACAGCAGCAGCGGTTGCACAAGCAATAAGTAATGTTCTTGTTTTTTTATCAACGTGTAAAATCCGACTTAAATTAGAGCTTAAAGCAGAACCAGAGGTTATAGCAGGTCCTAATAACCCAACAGAACCACCAAAACCTACTGTTAAAGGTGCCATTATTAAGGGATGGTAAATAAGTTTATAAGATAATAGCCCTTTTTGTCTCAATAAAGAATAAAGTAATGATGGAATAGCTCGCTTTATAAAAGGTGGAATTGATGGTGTCATTCCTTTTTTAAATAGATATTTAGCTATGAGGTATACCAAGAATAAACCAATAACAGGGAGTATAAAATAGAGCTGATTTTGAGAAAAAATAATACCTTTTTCTAATCCCTTTTGAATGGTGAAAGTGATGTTTTTTAAAGTTACAGCTGCAACACCTGTAAGCAATCCAACAAGAACACTTAACAGGTAAACAAAGTTCTTTTGCGATATATATTTGTATCGTAATAATAGAAATTGTTTTATGAAAGATTTCGTTGGCATCTTATTTCAAAAAAAAACTGTAGGTTGTACTTCGACAAAGCTCAGTAATCAACCTACAGGTTTAACCTATTTATTTTATTGAGCTTACTACACTCTTATACCAAATATACAATTTTGAGGAAGCAATTCCTAAAGGGAGTATTTATTGTTTCAAATTCAATTTTAAACTCAGTTCCTTTAGTTGTTCATCATCAATTGATGCAGGAGCATCAATCATAACATCGCGTCCTGAATTATTTTTAGGAAAAGCAATAAAGTCTCTAATTGTTTCTTGGCCTCCTAAAATAGCTACTAATCTATCCAATCCAAAAGCAATACCTCCGTGTGGTGGTGCACCATATTCAAAAGCATCCATAAGGAAACCAAATTGAGCTCTTGCTTCTTCTTCAGAAAAACCTAAATGTTTTAGCATTATGGCTTGTGTTGCTTTGTCATGGATTCTTATAGAGCCTCCACCAATTTCATTTCCGTTTAAGACTAAATCATAAGCATTGGCTTTTACTTCGCCAGGATTAGTGTCTAGTAATTCTAATTGACCTGGTTTTGGAGATGTAAAAGGGTGGTGCATAGCGTGGTATCGTTCGGTGTCTTCGTCCCATTCTAGCAATGGAAAATCCATAACCCAAAGAGGAGCAAATTCATTAGGTTTTCTAAGACCTAATTGTGTTGCTAACTCCATACGTAAAGCACTTAATTGTGCTCTTACTTTATTTTTATCGCCAGACAATACACATACTAAATCACCTGCTTTTGCGCCTGTAATTTCTGCCCATTTGGCTAAATCTTCTTGGTCGTAAAATTTGTCTACTGAAGATTTAAACGAACCGTCATCATTACAACGCGAATAAATCATGCCTAAAGCACCAACTTGTGGGCGCTTTACCCATTTAATTAAGTTATCAATTTCTTTTCTCGTGAATTTATTACCACCAGGAACAGCAATACCAACCACTAGCTCTGCAGAATTAAATACACCAAAGTCTTTATGTTGTGTAACATCGTTTAATTCGCCAAACTCCATTCCAAATCTAATGTCTGGTTTGTCGTTTCCGTACAAACGCATGGCATCATCATAAAGTATTCTTGGGAATTTTTCTACTTCAACACCATTAATTTCTTTTAATAAATGACGTGTTAAACCTTCAAACGTATTTAAAATATCTTCTTGTTCTACAAATGCCATTTCACAATCTATTTGTGTAAATTCTGGCTGTCTGTCTGCACGTAAATCTTCGTCTCTAAAACATTTTACAATCTGAAAGTATTTATCCATGCCACCAACCATTAATAATTGTTTGAAGGTTTGAGGAGATTGTGGTAATGCGTAAAATTGGCCTTCATTCATACGAGATGGTACCACAAAATCACGTGCACCTTCTGGTGTTGATTTTATTAAATAAGGGGTTTCTACTTCAATAAAATCTTCATTAGACAAATAATTTCTAACCGCTTGCGCAACCTTATGTCTTAAGATTAAACTGTTTTTTACGGGATTACGACGAATATCTAAATAGCGATATTTCATACGTACATCATCTCCACCATCGGTTTTATCTTCAATGGTAAAAGGTGGAACTAAAGACGTATTTAAAATAGTTAATTCTGAAACTAATAATTCAATATCTCCAGTTGGAATGTTTGGGTTTTTAGAAGCACGTTCAACCACTGTACCTTTAACTTGAATAACGTATTCGCGACCTAGCTTAGACGCTTTTTCCATTAAGTCTTTAGAAGTACGCTCTTCATCAAAGTAAAGTTGCGTTATACCATAGCGATCTCTAAGATCTAGGTAAATCATAAATCCTTTGTCTCTAATTCCTTGAACCCAACCAGAAAGTGTTACTTCTGTATTGCTGTGTGATGCTCTTAATTCACCACAATTGTGACTTCTGTACATATTGAAATTTTAATTTTATTCATCGTTGCTAATGCTTTGATGAATGCAGTTGCAAATTTAATCAACTTAAGGTATAAACAAATAAAAAAGCCTCAACAATTGTTAAGGCTCTCTTTTGGTTCATTTATTAACATTGAGTTTTAACTGTTATTTTCATCCAATCTCTTATTCATATTAAATGTTTCCTGAGGTATAACTTCGTTTGTTGAAGCCACTTTAGATTTGTTCATCCACATTTTTAGTTTAACACTTAAATAAAACAGAATTGGAACTACAATTAATGTTAAGAATGTTGCTATTAACAGGCCGTAGATAACGGTCCAAGCTAATGGTCCCCAAAATACTACGTTGTCTCCTCCCATATAAATGTTTGGATTAAAATCTGCAAACAGCGTAAAGAAGTTAATGTTTAGCCCAATTGCTAACGGAATTAACCCTAGAATAGTTGTGATTGCAGTTAATAAAACAGGTCTTAAACGTGCTTTTCCTGCGGTAACGATACTTTCAAAAAGGTCTTCGTTAGTTAGGTATTGATCTTCATTTAAATTGAGTTGATTTTTCTTTCGATCTATTAAAAGTTGTGCATAATCTAAGAGTACCACCCCGTTATTTACTACAATTCCGGCTAAAGAAATTATCCCAACCATCGTCATCATAATCACAAAAGCACTTCCTGAAAGTACAATACCACCAAATACACCAATAAAACTCAAGAAAATGGCAATCATAATAATGGTTGGTTTAGAGATAGAGTTGAATTGAAATATTAAGATGAAGAAAATTAATCCAAGTCCCGTGAAAAACGCTCCCATTAAGAATGCCATTTGTTTGTTCTGCTCTTCAATTTGACCTGTATAATCAATATGAATATCTTCTGATAACCCCTTGTAACTTTTCATTTCATTTTGAATTTGGGTTACAATGGCTTGCGCATCTGTATAGCCAGGTGATAAAGCAGAATAAACGGTAACGACTCGCTTAGTTGCTTTATGTTTTATGGCACTAAATCCAGAGTTGTTTTTTTGTTTCGCAACTGTTGATAAAGGAATCTCTTTAATCTGACCTGTGTTATCTCTAAAGGTTATATTCTGATTAAAAAGCGCACTTTTATCATAACGTGTATTTTCATTAAAGCGCACATAAATGTCAAAATCATCACCATCTTCTTTGTATATTCCTGCTTTAGAACCAAATATAGAATTACGCAATTGGTCTCCAATTTGTTTGGCAGAAACACCTAATTCTCCGGCTTTTTTACGGTCAATTTCAACTTGCATCGTTGGTTTGTCCTTGTTAACATCGATTTTAAGTTCATCAATTCCTGCAATGTTTTTAGAATTAACAAAAGCACGCATTTGTTCTGCTGTTGCAATTAATTCATTATAATCATTACCTATGATTTCAATGTTAATAGGCGAACCAGCAGGTGGTCCATCTGCATTTTTCTCTACAGAAATTAAAACTCCTGGATAAATACCAACTAAGGCTTCTTGTACTTTTTGACGTAAGAGCTCACTGTCTTCTCCACGACGGAATTTGTACTCGCGCATAGAAGCTGTTATCTTAGCTTTATGTGGCATTTCTGCACCAGAACCCATATCGGTTTGAGGATTTCCTGCACCTTCACCTACTTGAGAAACAGCACTTTCTACTAAGAAGTTTCTTCCGTTTTCCATAAAACGGTCAGCATTAATAACCTCATAAACACGCTGTTCAATCTGTGCCGTTATGGCATTGGTTTTTTCAATGGCTGTTCCTTGTGGATATTCTATGTAGACAATAATCTGATTGGGTTTGTTGTCTGGAAAAAATTCAACTTTAGTACGTTGTGTAGAAAGTGAAATTCCAAAGGCTATAAATGCCGCAATCAATAATAGGAAGGTTCCAATACTTAAAATATAAGGTTGTTTTTTAGATAATGCACTTCGTAAACGACGCTCGTACCAATTTTCAAGTCTTACTAATGCTTTAGTTTGAAAGCTATTAGCCCATCTTCTGATGAAAAAACGGTATGCCCAAAGCATAATCGCTGTGAATACCATAATAGTTCCTAAACCACGATATGTACCACCGAAAACTAAAATTATAATTCCAATAACGGCAACTATAATTGTGGTTTTAATAATTTGATTTAGAGGCATGTCCTTGTCTTCAGTGGTCATGTAACGCGATACTAATACCGAATTAAAGAAGATAGCCACAAATAAAGACGAGCCTAAAACAATAGAAAGGGTTATTGGTAGAATTTTCATAAATTCTCCCATAATACCAGGCCATAGGCCTAAGGGTACAAAAGCGGCTACGGTTGTTGCTGTTGAAATAATAATAGGAAATGCAATTTCTCCAATACCTTTTTTTGCAGCCTCAATACGGCTCATGCCTTCGTCTTCCATTAAACGGTAAACGTTTTCTACAACTACAATTCCGTTGTCTACTAACATTCCTAATCCCATAATAAGTCCAAAAAGCACCATTGTGTTTAAACTATAGCCAATCATGCCTAATATCATTAATGACATAAACATAGACATTGGTATAGCAAAACCAACAAATAAGGCATTTTTAAACCCTAAAAAGAACATTAATACGGTAACGACCAAGATAACACCAAAGATGATGTTGTTTACTAAATCATCTACTTGACCAATTGTTACAGAAGATTGATCATTGGTAATGGTGACTTCTACGTCTTGAGGGAATTCGTTATCAATGGCATCTTGTACAATAACTTGAATTTGTTCTGCAGCAGCAACCATGTTTTTACCAGCACGCTTTTTAACGTCTAGCATTACAACAGGTTTTCCAGATTTTCTAGCATAAGTGGTTTTGTCTTCTTCGTGAAAAGAAACGGTTGCTACATCTTTTAAATAAATAGAATTTCCGTTTTCAGATTTAACTACAAAATCATTCAGCTCTGAAGGAGATTCAATTTCACCTATAATTCTAATGGTACGTCTTTGTCCACTTGCTTTTAAATTTCCGGCAGATTGTGTTATGTTTCCATTTCCAATAGCACCAAGGATATCATTAAAAGTAACTTTGGCTGCCATCATTTTATAAATGTCAACGGCAACTTCTACTTCTTTGTCCTGAGCTCCACGAATATCTGCTTTTTTAATTTCTTGTAAATCTTCAATTTCATCTTGAAGATATTCGGCATAATCTTTTAATTTTTCAATTGGATAATCACCAGAAATATTAATATTTAGAATTGGCATTTCTTCAGAAAGACTCAATTCAAAAACATCTGGTTCTACTTTTGCTCCGTTAAATGTTGGCCAATCTTCACTAGCGGTTTCAGAATCAATTTCGTCTTTAACCTTCTGTTTGGCCTGTTCTACTGTGATATTTTCATCAAATTCTATGATAACCATAGAATAATCTTCTTGAGATGTCGAAGTGATTTCTACAAGATTACTCACGGTTTTTAGTCGGTCTTCTACAGGGTCGGTTATTAACTTTTCAATGTCTTCAGCGGTGTTTCCTGGGTAAATTGTGCTGACATAAATTTTAGTCTCGTTTACTTCTGGAAATGATTCTCTTGGCATATCGAAGAAAGCCGAAATTCCCAAATAGAAAAAGACAGCAATAAGCACATACATCGTGGTTTTATTATTAATTGCCCACGACGACCACGCAAATTCTTTTTCTGTGTTTTTTTTATTATTAGTCATTTAAGTTTGTTTTTTAGACTATAGAATTAGTGTTTAATTACTTTAGAAGAATAGAATCCTTCCATTATTTTTCGTCTATATCAAGGACTTTTACAGATTGCGTATCTCTAACACTTCTTGCTCCTTCTTTAATAATTTCAGCTCCTGGTTCTAGACCTTTTAAAACTTCAATAACGTCATCTTGTGTTTTTCCTGTCTCAATAATTATTCGTTGTGCAGTACCAATTCCTTTAGAATCTTTGTTAGATACGATATAAACGTATTGTTCTCCTTCTGAATTTTCAGAAACAACACTTTGTGGAATTAATAAGGCATTTTCGTTTGTATAATCGTTAATTTTTAATCGTGCAGATAAATTAGGCTTTATTGATTTGTCATTATTTGGTATTTCAACTTCAATCTTAAAAGTTCGGTTTGCAGGATTTATGAAGTCTCCGGCTTGACGAATTTTGGTTTCTATTGTTTTGCCTAAAACCGGAATGTTTACAGAAACACTTTTGCCTTTTGTAACATCAGAAACATAACGTTCTGGGACTTCGGTTTCAATGTACATATTGTCTAAATTAACAATTCGCATTAATGGGGTTTGCCCTGCGCCAACGACGCTTCCTTGTTCTGTAATGATATCATCAATGGTACCAGAAAAAGGTGCTTTAACATTTGTTTTAGCAATTTGTTGTTTTAATTGATTTACGGCTTCTTGTTGCGATTCGTAAGTAGATTTTGATTGTAAAAACTGAATTTCACTACCTATATTTTGTTCCCAAAGACGTTTTTGGCGTTCGTAAGTCGTTTTTGCTAAATCGGATTGAATTTTTAATTGTGCCAATTGTTGGCTTAATCCACCATCGTCTATTTTGGCTAAGATTTGCCCTTTAGTTACATTTTGCCCTTCCTTTACGTAAACATGTGTTAAAATACCATTGTATTCTGGTGTGATGGTTAAAAGATTTTTTGTGGTTACGTTTCCTTGAAGTTCTAAAACATGATTAAAAACTTCGGCTTGAGCCTTAAAAGTTGTGATTAATGGTACATGTTTTACAGTGTCTAAAGCTTTAATTTTCTCATCTAAACGTTTTATTTTATCATTAATGGCTTGTTGTTCGCCAACAAGTTCTCCTCTTTTTGCTCTAATGGTTTCTAAATTACCACTTTCAATGACGGTTTCTACAGAGTTTTTCTTTTCGCCTCCACAAGAGAGAAAAAGAAAAGTAATGGCTATTATTGAATATATATTTTTCATGTTAAATGTGATGATTGATTAATTTTGAGTTGGTGTATTTAAAACGGTTTCTAAAGCTGCTTTTGTGTTTATAACATCTAGCATAGCTTGTAGGAGTTCTTGTTGTGCAGAGTATAGCTGTGTTTGTGCTTGTCTGAGTTCAAAACTAGAACCAATACCTTCAAAAAATTTGGTTTGGTTTTTGGTTTCAATACGTTCGGCTAGTGCTAAATTCTCTTTTTTATTTTCATAATCTTCAATAGCAAATTGATAATCGCTTTGTGCTGATGCAATTTGAAGTTTAATGCGTTGTTCGGTTTCTGTTAAGTCGGTTTCTGCTTTTTCTAAGTTTATTTTTGCCCGTTGTGTTGAAGCGCTTCTTTTGCCCGAACTAAAAATTGGAATGTTAAGGTTAACACCAAATGCAGAGGTTCCTATCCAACGTTGTTCTTTGTCAAAATAACTAAAGTCGTTACTGTTGGCGATATAAGCACCATTAATATACGCACTTAATGTTGGGAGTGCCTTACTCATCTCAAGTTTTACGAGTAATTCTTTAGAGATTTTGTCATTATTCGCAATTTTATAATCGATAGTATTTTCTACATTGTTTTCAATGTTTAGAATATCGAGATCTATATTATTATCGGTTAAAGACTCTAAGGTGTCGGTTAAAATTGTATTGCTAGATACATCAATACCTAAATTAATATTTAGCATTTGAAGTGCAATATTCTGAAGGCGCTCGGTTTTATTTAAATTACTTTTTAAACCCGAAAGTGTAATTTGTAATTGCTCAACGCTTTCCTCTTCTTCTAATCCATTTTCATAAATTTTTTGAGTTTCGTAAAGGTTTTTTTCTAATACAATTACGTTTCGTTTTAAAATTTCAACGCTTTCGTTGGCTAGTAATACATTTCCGTAAGCATTAATCACGGCTTTTCTAACTTCTAAATCTGTTTTGGTTTTTGCATTTTCGGAAATTTCTAAAAATACTTTAGCCGATTGCAAGCCTACAAGGTAAGAGCCGTCAAAAATAAGTTGATTTAATGTTATCGATGGACTTACAGACTGCTTTGCACCAAAATCTACAATACCATCTTGATCAAAATCAATAGCATCAAATTGTTGCTTAATATTGTTGGTGTAATCAATCTTGGCATTAATTTGAGGTAAACCAGTAGCTGTGGTTTCCCATTTTTGCTTTTTAGCTGCTTCAATATCTCGAGCAGCATTTATAGCAGATCTATTATTTTCTAAGGCATAGTCAATTGCTTCTTGTAATGATAGACTTTTGGGTAGCTCTTGTGTAAATCCTGTTTGAAAAATAATAAAACCTATTATTAGCGTTAGTGTTTTTTTCATAGGTTATTTAGATTGGTGTTTAATTTTGTTAGTGTTTCTAATCCTTTTTCGGAGCAGATACCTCTTAAATGGTATTCTATATAATTGTTCATTAACATTGGCATTGAAAAGTTTTCGTGTGGAAAAAGGTCCTGATCTTTTAAAGAAATCATACCGTTAAAGTAAAGTCGTGCTATAAAATCTATGTCTATAGAATCTCTGTAAAGATGCTGAGTAACGCCACGTTCTAAGTTACGAGTAACGCAGCCAAGCATTTTTTCGAACTGCTTCTTTTTTAGTGAGTTATAAATTTTAGGGTAATACTTTTGAAGCTGATACTGAGGTGATGATTTTTCATCTTTTAAATGAAGCATAACAAAGCGCTTAATCTCATAGATCTCTTCAATTGGGTTTTTATTGAGCTCACAAATACAATCTATACCGTGTGAAATATTTTCAAAAACATACATTGCAGTGGCTTCAACTAATTTTGTTTTATTCTGAAAATGCTGGTAAATGGTTTTTTTAGAAATACCCATTTCATTAGCAATGTCATCCATAGTAACACTCTTAAACCCTAGGTTTAAGAACAAATCAGTAGACTTAAATATTATTTTCTCTTTCATTTTTAATCTTCCTTGCTAACGGAACTTTTTTATTATTGCGCAAAGCTACAATAGGAAACTTTAAAAACCAAAAAAGTTTCCGAAGTTTTAATGGTTTTTTAACATAGCCAACATTAGTTTAAAATATGTTTAAAACATTATTTTTGTCTTATGCAACATATTGAACACTATCAAAAGCCTTTTCTAAAATATTTAGAAGGTTTTATCGTAAATAAAGAACCTAAAAATTTATACAGTCCTATTAATTATATTCTTCAATTAGGAGGAAAGCGGTTACGACCAATTTTAACCTTAATGACAGCTGATGTTTTTGGTGGAAATGTGCCAAAAGCTATGGATGCAGCTTTATCTATTGAAGTTTTTCATAATTTTTCATTAGTACATGATGATATTATGGATGATGCACCTTTACGAAGGGGAGAACAAACGGTTCATGAAAAGTGGAATTTAAATACAGGAATACTTTCTGGTGATGCCATGCTAATTATGGCTTATCAACTATTTGAAAATTATGATCCGCAAACATTTCAGGCGTTAGCTAAATTATTTAGTAAAACGGCTTTAGAGGTTTGTGAAGGACAGCAATATGATATTGATTTTGAAACACGAGATGATGTTACGATTCCCGAATATCTTAAAATGATAGAATATAAAACAGCTGTTTTGGTTGGTGCTGCCATGAAAATGGGAGCGATTGTAGCAAATGCTTCTATTGAAGATCAAAATTCTATTTATGAATTTGGACGACTTTTAGGAATTGCATTCCAATTGCAAGACGATTATTTGGATGCTTTTGGTAATCCTGAAACTTTTGGTAAGCAGGTAGGTGGAGATATTATTGAAAATAAAAAGACATATTTATACCTTAAAACAATAGCGTTAGGATCTGATGATGATAAAGTGAATTTAAAGACTTTTATGTCAAACTTAGAATTGCCTAACACTAATAAGGTTGAAAAAGTAAAGCAATTATTTACTAATTCTGGTGCAAAAGAAGCAACTCAAAATGCAGTAAAAGACTACACTAGCAAAGCATTTGAAGTTTTAGAAAGATTAGAGATTCCTGAAGAGAAAAAGCAATCACTGAGGTTGTTTGGAGAACAATTAATGAATAGACGCGTATAATTCATATATGAGTTTACCATCAAATTTTGAAGATTTAATATCTGAAGCCGAAGGTTTAAACCTATACAAAAAACTTATTGTTCAACTCAATAAAGATGTGTTGTATGCTAATATTGACCTAGAGTTTGACGAAGAAACCTTGCCAACGAGCTTAAGGTTTGTGTTGCAAGAAACGGTTTTTAACTTAATAAATTCTAAGTTTTCAGACTATCTCAATTTACTATATATTGTAGATGTTTCCGAAGCAAAGATTAAATCTTTAGATGGTAGTGATACTTTAAAATTATCTGAAGAGGTTACTTTTATGATTTTGCAGCGCGAATGGCAAAAAGTTTGGTATAAGGCTAAATATTCTTAATTAAAATTATGAGTATTTTTTATTGAAAAACAAAAGACAAATTCATATAAAAATTACGACCTTGTCTCGGAAAGTTATTCCAATCGGCATAGGTAGAATATTTGGCATCTAATATATTTTCAATACCATATTTTAAGACTGTTTTTCCGAGTTTATTATAAAATACATTCCCTAAATTAAGGTTTAATATTGCATAATCAGCAGTTTTGTTTTCGCCATACTTACGGCTGTAATTACTTTGGGGTCCGTTGCCATCTAGTTGCAATGCGGCAGTAAATTTAGCTGTGTTGTAATTGAATTCAGCAAAGTAAGAAATCGGTTTTATAAGTGGTAAGTTTTCGCCATCATTTCCTTTTCCATAATTGTAGCCAACCGTTCCGTTGATTGCAAAACGTTCCGATAGTTTATAACTACTATTTACATAGGTATTAAAAATAGAAGCATGGTCTAATGCGGTATAAACACGCACACCATTAGCGCCAATAGTCATTGAGCTTACGTCTGGCGCAATCTCACCAATAATATAATCCATGATATGGAAGTAAGATGATTCTAAACCAATTTCAAAATCGTTGAATTTCTGTTTAAAACTAAAGTTAGCTTCTAAGGCTTTTTCGTTCTTTAAATTTGGGTTGCCTATATAATCGTAATTGTCAAAACTGTTGAATAAATAAAAACCATAACCTTCACTAACGGAAGGTGCGCGTTCACCATAACCTAAACCAGCAGAGAGATTGTAATTGTCCTTTTTAAGTTGATATGTAGATGCTAAACTCACTAAAAATCTATTGCTTTGTTCGTCTACTGTATCATGGAAAATTTCAAGACTCTGAATGCCAACTTCTTTTGCTATTTTGTTATTGTGATAGCCTAATCTAATAGAAGATGCGAGTGTTTCATCTTCACTAAAATGAAAATCATCTTTAATAAAAACACCAGAATATAGGGTTCTAATGTCTGGCCAAGTGTACATAAACATGTCTGGCTCACTTGGGTTATTAGAAAACATGGTCATTTCTGCAAGTGATTTATTATAGAATCCATTAAGGTTAAGTATGAAATGATGTTTCTTTTTTATCAGTTCGGCTTTACTGTAAAACCCATACGTATCGCTCCAACCTGGCATGTCCATTCTTATAGCAACAACAGGTCGCTTTGTATCGTCCATAATATGCGTTATGGTATTAAAATACAATTTGGTTTCTAAGGATTTTAAGACTTTATCTTCAGGTTTGTAATAGTGCGTTAGCGATGCAATTAAAGCTTCGGCCAAAGAGACATCCATTGGCAAAGCAGGATAACCTACATCGGTAGCTTTATCATAAATAACGTTGGCATCTATACTTTGAGTTTCTGAAAATTTGTAGCCCGTTTTTAATGAGATATTATACTTTTCGAATTGAGAATATAAGATTTCTTCATTGCCACCTGCATCATAATTATCAGATTTTCTATAAATACCGTCAGCGCTAATAAAGAATGTATTGCCTATGTATTCTAAATCTAGTCCAGTTGCTTTATAGTTGCCGTTAGTTTCATAACCTAGGTCTAATCCAGATTTAAAACCAGAACCGTTAAATTTAGAGGATGGTAATTTTAAATCAATGCCACCACCAATTGAATGTCCGTTTTCTGTGCCTTCTTGGCCAGAACCAATAGTGACTTTTTCGAGATTAGAAACATCAACGTAAGACGTTATTGGATCCATTTTATCTGTGCAGGCACCAAAAATTTGCATTCCATCGATAGTCACTACCAGACGCTCGCTTGCCATGTTGTTAATGGTTGGTTCCCAAGCGTAATTACCACGTTTTATCATGGTTATTTTGTTAGATTTTTCAAGATAATCATCAATGCTAGATAGTGTTTTTTCTTGTCTGTGATTGCTTAACTTACGTCTTGAAAGTACGAGGACTTCTTCGAGTTTTGTAGTGTCTTTTTTTGTCTCTTTATTGTTGTCTTGAGTAAATCCTAAAGAAGACAACAGCAGACATAGAATGACTGTTATTAGCGTTTTCATAGCTAAAAATTTTAGTGTTTAAAATCAATGGGTAAAATGTGTTAGAGAAGAAGAGGGGAACCTGAAGAATCTCAACCAGTATTACAGTTGAGATTCTTCACGTCGTGCCTCGTTCTAAATAACAGTAAAGGACAGTTTAGAACTCTAATTCTAAATACAAGCTACTTGCTTCGTTCTCTTCTGTTACGTCTTCTCCTTTTAAAACCTCTCCATTAGCGTTCATTAACTTTAGATTTAGTTTCCAATATCCAGTCATGGTTAATGATAAATCGCCATAGTAAAAATTGTCTGCATTATTAAAGGTTAAATCTGTGTTGTTTGGTGACGAATGATTTCCCATGCCAGGCATACGTGGATCTAAAGCAATAGTATAATCTTCAACAACAGGGAATGTCATCATATCTTGCATTTTAAACAAACCAACTTTCATTTCGTTTACAGCAATACTTGGGTCTTTCGGTTCAACTAGCGCAAGGATATATCTGCTGTCATCGCTGCCTATAAAACTCGCTGTATTTTGATTTTCATATTGCCATACACTAATGGTTTCTGTCACGGAATAGTCGGTGTCATCTATATTATAATTTATGGTTAATGACCAGCCAGAACTATCTTCATTTGTCATTTGGTAAATTATAAAACCTTCGTAAACGGTATCTTTTCCTAAAGCTTTAGAAATTGTAGATTTAGGACAAGAATGTTGCATCGTTGGCATTTGCATCATTGGCATCCAAGAAAGAGTAGCGTCTTCAATATAGCTGTCTGTAGTGTTGTCTTTAAGTCTAAGGCTAATCCTATTATAGCCAGTTTCAAATAGACCTTTTTCGTTGTAAAGTTCTATGGTTTCGTTACCATTACTTATAGTTTGAATAAGTTCTAAGCCTTCAACTTCATTTATGGTTGATGTATCATTATCGTCGTCTGTTGAACATGAAAAGAATAATGCAATAAATGCAATTGGTAATATATATTTAAGTTTCATTTTTAATGTATTTAAGTTGTTTTTTTGATGTAATTGTTCTGTTTGAAGCCGATTTGGTTTCAAAAAATGGAAATTTGCGCGTTGTAGAGCTTCAAAAAACTAACTTAAATCTGGTGGAGGTGTGTGGATAGAATAAAAGCCAGAAACAGGTTGTTTTATTCTGTAATGTGTATTGTTTTGGAATCTTGATAATTGACTAAAATTATCAATAGTTTGGTTTGTAGTTTCATAAATAACAAAAACGTCTAAGCGTGTTCTGTCAGTGTCTGGTAGTGGTGCATCTGAACTAGAACTTGTGTTATTTTGTACTAATTGCTTTGCTAAATGACATTTTCCGTTACAACCTTTTTGATCGTCTTTTTGAATACAAAGTGTTTTAGCAATAAAATCTTGGTTTACTATAAAATCGGTTACAATAACCACATTGTTAATATTGTTCGCTAATAAAACGAACGTTAAAAACAAGGCCGTGGCTTTATGTATAACCTTTAATATCATAATTCAAAATTCGGACTATTTTGTCTTTAATTATATGATTTATGTCAGTTAAAGCTATATTTTGAAATATTGAAAATAGGTGGCTGTTAAGCGTTTTAAAGTTGTTACCTTTTTATCTATATCTGACGCATTTTCTAGGTCTTTTATATCTGTAATTTCTTCTAGAATAGGAACGAGTACCACATGAAGCTGGTCGTGTGCTTCGCCTTCCATATCACAGCTTTTAATAATATAACTTGTTTGTTTTGAAAGTACATCGCCTAATGTTTTTCCACTTGTTGACGTATGGTTCTTTAAAATAGAATCTATACGTTTCATACCAATATGGGTTTCTTCATTGGCAATCCACTTTTCGTTGTTGTTGAGTGTTAGGCCTTCAAGTTGAATTGCTTGATGTTTGGTTGTGTTGTTTTTACATGAATAACAACTTAACAGTATCATTATAAGAATAACTGAATTTGATAGTAATCGTTTCATAATTAAAAATCTTTTTTCTTTGATTTGAATACAATGCGTAACACAGGCATTACAACCCAAACGGTTAGCATTACAAAAGATACGATTAAACCAAAACTTGTTCCGAAAAATTGTTTGAAAACCGCACCTGTATATCCTAATAATGCCGAAATGTCTAATTTTAAAAGAATAAGCGTTCGCGATAAATCTATAGGATTTAACATCGTACCAATAAGTGATACTTTATCTAACGGATAGTCTTCAAAGAAAATTAACGTCATTAAAAAGAGGCCGTCATAAATAACCGCCAAGAACAACCAAAGTAAGATGGCATAACCAAAGCCTTTAATTTTATTCTCATTAGATAAGGCAATATTAAACGCTAATGCTGTAAAAATTAAAGTTAAAAATGTACCTGTGATTAGTAGTAGTGAAAAATCCCAAATGGCGCTACTTTCAAATAAACCATAAAACACAAATGGGATGCCTAATCCTAAAATTAAACTCATAGATAGAGACAAGGCAACACCAAGATATTGTCCTAAGAATATGGACGAGCGTTTAATAGGTTGTGCTAAAAGTAACTCTGTAAATTCCTGTGAATTATAATAATACATCACACCAAAAATGGTACCTATTAATGGTACTAAAACAATGATGACGTTCATTAAGGTAATAACGGCTTTTGATAAGTCATTATTCAAAAACAACAAGACAACACCTAATAATAAATAGAAGGCAAAATACACGTAACTCCAGCGACTACGCATAAGGTCGTAAAAACTATATTTTAATATCTTAAGCATGGTTATCGGTTAATATAGACGCAATCGCATGTTCAAAATCGGGCTGATTGGTCTTGGTTTTTAATTTTTGAATGGTGCCTTTAAAGTAAATTTTGCCTTCAAGGATAAATACAATTTCGTCTGAAATTTCTTCAACAAAACTCATAATGTGTGAGGTGATGAGAATGGTTTTTCCTTTAGCTTTTTCGGCTTTAATTAAATCTTTTAATCTAATGAGTGAAATTGGATCTAAACCGGAAGTTGGTTCGTCTAAAATCACAATTGGGCTATCGAACATAAAGGTTAAAACGAGATTTACTTTTTGTTTGGTTCCACCAGAAAGGTTTCCCAATTTTTTGTCTAAAAAGGGTTTCAATTTAAAAAGATCAATTAAGCGTTCGTCTTCATTGGTGGGTTTTCGTAAATCCTTAATCATTTTGATTAATTCTTTAACACGAAGGTTACTCGGAAAGTTGGCTATTTGGGGTAAGTAGTCGATTTTATGTCGGTATTCGGAATTCTTTTTAATGTTTTCTCCAAGCACAGTGATAGTGCCTTTGTCAGGAATTACCATACCCAAAACCGATTTTATTAAGGTAGTTTTACCAGAGCCATTTGGACCAAGTACGGCAAAAATTCCACCTTCGCTTATTGATAAATCAACACCACTAAGGACTTGATTCTTTCCAAATTTTTTATGTAGATTTTCAATCGTTACCATGTTAGTTTTTTTATTTGCGGGTTGTTGTCCAATAAGTCATCTGGTGTAAAAACAGGTGATACTTTTTCAGAAAAATCAATGATGTCTATAAACATACTGCGCAACAAAATTATGGTTTCTGGTGTGCGATTTACGATGTATGAAAATAGTTTTACGGGGCGGTAAGGGATATCTCCAATGCCATTTTTATCTAAGTCGTAACCTGTGTAGCTGCTCCAGTAATTTTTATCGAATTCATTGTCATTAACTTTGCTATTGTAGGCAATATCAAAGGAATTATACAAAAAGTTGTTTTCTGTAAAGATGTTGGTATAGCAGGCGCCTTTAACTTTAATCGCCCAGCCATTATTTTCAAAGGTATTGTGCGTATAATTAATACGGTTAGAACCTTCTACATTAATACCAATGGTGTTGTCTTCAAAGGTGTTGCCTTTAATTTCGGCATCGTTAATTTCCTTCAGCAATAAGCCATAAGAGGCGGTTCCCCAATTTTCTTTAAAACTATTATTAAACATTTTTATACGTCTTGAAAACATCACCGCTACACCAGCTCCATTGTTTTCAAAGGTGTTGTCTTCGTATAAATCGTCATTAGAAAACATAAAGTGTAAGCCGTAACGCACGTTTAATGCACTGACGTTGTTTTTTATGGTGCAAAAATTAGAAAACTCTAAATAAATACCGTCTCTAACATGCTGCACAAAATTATGTTCAATCAGTACGTTTTTACTGTACCAAAGTTGAATACCATTTCCGGAATTATATTCCTCTATAGCTTCACCAATTATTTTGTTGTGAAAGACTTTACCATCTCTTGATTTTTCGATATAAATTCCGAAGAATAACTTTTCTAAAACCAAATTTTGAATCAAGAAATTTTTACTGTTTTTAACACGGATGGCTGCGTAATCTGCAGTATAACTATTACCAACATTAATGATGAATAAACCATCGACAGTAACATTATCTGAAATAATTGTAATGATTTCGCCTTTTAATTCACCATCAATAATTGGATAATTTTCCCCAATGATGGTCAAGGGTTTATTAACGATAACATTATGTTCCTTATAGGTGCCTTTTTTAACGACAATGGTATCAAAATCCTTTGCTTGTGCAATACCATCGCTTAATGTTGAAATAGGGCAGGTTTTGCAAACTTCAACAGTTTGGGCATAAGTAAATGGAGTCATTAAAATGACGGCTAATAAAGCTAAAATATGTTTCATGTTACTAGGCTTTAAATTTTGCTAGTAAGGTTTCCCAAGTGTATAATTGGCCTCCTTTATCTGCTTGGAACTTTTCAGCATCTGACTTGTTTTTAAAGGCAGAAAGAAAGGCTCCCATGGGACTAGGAATCTGTTCACTAATTAAAAAGGTGGCTTTTGTAGCATCAATTAAAACTTCGGGTTCTGTGTAGTTATTAGATAAGTACAATTGAATTTCAGTAGTGTCAAAATCCTTTATAAAGTTAATCATGCATTCAGTAGCATCAAACTTATAGACTTTGCCTTTTTTAGTTACAATTTCTGCGGCATGAACTTTATCTACAATAGTCATGGTACAAAATTGACAACTGTCGCTTCCGTAATTTATGGGTTCTGGACCAACATTACAACTTAAAAACAGAAGTAGTAATACAAGGCTTGAATAGTGTTTTAGTGTTTGCAAGAGTGTAGTGTTTTTTTAGATTACTATTATGGTGTTCTCAAACTTGCTTTTCTTCCTATCCAAAAAGCAATAAGGGTTAGTGCCATGCCAATAAACATAAGATACCCTCCTATGTGAGGCCATGAATCGACATCAAAATTTAGTAACTTTTTATAACCAATTAATGGTGGTTTGTAGGACATTGGTGTGCCATCTGGATTGGTTACTTTAATAATAGCGTGTGGATCTAAATTTCCGCCATAATCTACTAACCAATTGTTAAAGTCGTACATGCCCAAAATACCAAGTATGGACATTAATAAAAACCAACCTAAAAAGTATTTATAATTTAGCTTTTCAAAATAGCCTAATAGGCCAATAGCAACCCCTAAAATGGCCATGCCTAGAATAACTTTAGGAAAAACTGAAAACTCCCACATTTCTTCTGCTTTTGGGATTGTTTTCATGCCAATATAATGGTTTAAACCATCAATGTTTTGTAGATCAAATTCTTCAACACCTTTAATACCTTGAATATAGATATTCATTCCTAATGGATCAGGATATTGAGGTGCACCTAGCATAATGTTCCATAGAGGAAATTTAAAAAGCCCTAATAAGAGTAATGAACCTATAATCATTATAATTCCAGCCTTTTTCATAATATTCAGTATTATCTAATTTAATCATTCAGTTTATAGTGATTTAAAAAAGAAAGGCGAGAGCGACATGTCAACTCTCGCCTTATATTAGGAAAATAAACACTAAAACAAAATTTCCCTAAATTTTTAAAAGTAATTGACTATTCTCCTAGAGACCAAGACAATTCAATGTCGGAATTAGCAGGAGACACACGAACATAGCCTTGCATTTCTTGGTGTAATGCAGAACAGAAATCGGTACAATAAAATGGCCAAACACCTACTTTTTGAGGTTCCCAAGTTAAGGTTCTTGTTTGTCCTGGTGCAATCAGTAACTCAGCATTTCTAGCACCTATCATGGCAAAACCATGTGGTACATCAAAATCTTGTTCTAGGTTAGTAATATGAAAGAAGACCTTGTCTCCAACTTTTACACCTTCAATATTATCTGGTGAAAAGTGACTACGTATCATTGTCATATATACATGAACGTTTTTACCATCCCTAACAATTTTAGTGTCGGCATCGCTAAGTGCTTTTTTAGGATGTTCATTTTCAGATAACTTAAAAATTTTACGAGAGTTGTTTTTAACAATCTCTGCTGGAATAGCTGCGGCATAATGCGGTTCGCCATGTGTAGGGAAATCTAGAAGCAGTTCCATTTTGTCTCCAGAGATATCGTAAAGTTGTGCA
>Ga0193951_1000371_pt1 | contig 20844 bp, 43 predicted proteins | sample BB_2_MG_FD_140370 | JGI IMG/M metagenome (GOLD analysis project Ga0193951, IMG submission 140370) | Microbial mat bacterial communities from the Broadkill River, Lewes, Delaware, United States - BB_2_MG | ecosystem: Environmental > Aquatic > Freshwater > River > Microbial mats | place: USA...
AAAAACGGGTTGCATGGATTATATCTAAAATTTGCAGATGCTCATACATTATTAGATAATTTTTACCCCAATAAATTTAAAAGGTATCAAATGAGTATGTTAATGGATACAACAAAAGCCGACTTGAAGGAATGTTTAAATGATTATATAAACAACATATTAAATATATCTATTGATGATATAAAATACTACATCACATATTCAAAACTTATCAATGATAGATATACTTGTAAGACATTTAGAAAATGTATAGACATGTTTAATTCATTTGATGAGTGTTTGGAATATTGTTTTGAAGGTATCAATATAGATGAGTATAATAAATATAACCATAAAAATTATTATGTATGTAATGATGGTAGTATAGCAAAGTCTTATGATGAACGTGAGATATACTATATGTTAAAATCAAATAGGCTCAATTTTGAGATATGTAGTGAATACAATAGTAAGTATAAGTTGATTGATTGTATTGATGGCAATATAATGTACCCAGATTTTTGGGTTGTTCATAAAGAAAGAATAATTTTAGTAGAATATTATGGGTATATTAACAAGTATGGTACGTTTGCAGATGATATTGGATATACAGCAAAACATAATAGAAAGATTGATTATTATGAGAATAGATTGGATAAAGATAAATATGTTTATATTGGGCTATACCCAGATGATTTAAAGAACGGTAGTCAAGGAATGATAGACAAGTTTAAAAACATTGGAATGGATATATTTATAAGATAGCACTTTAATAGTGTTATCTTTTTATTTGTCTAAATTATACATTCGGTGTATTGTCTACCAATCTGACGGTTATATATTCGACATACATCAAAGGTACATGCAAAATATCTTGCACCATCTCAACTATAAATAAACCTTATATAACTATAAAACAAGCTTATCATACTCCAACGCCTAATCCCTCACTAATCTAATACCTTTATTATATCTATCTAATATACATTAGATGTACATAATCTAATAAATTATGGTAAAAATATGCAGTAAAATAATGTAAATAATGGTAGGGTATAGGTAGGTGGGGTACTTAAAAATCCAGTGGGCTTCTTTTTATCCCAGTGTAGACGTGTGCACATGCACTTCCACACCCAATCTAATTTTCATCTCCTGTACCCATTGCAATCACTACATTCCACACTCATACCCTATTACCCTATATCCCACAATAAATATCGTCCTATCCCACTATTTCCAACACTTCCATATCCCTTATCAAAAAATAAATAAAATCACCCACACAAAATCACTCCCATTTATCCACCCAATTTACCATAAATCCCACACCCTCCCCCTACTTAAAAATCCCACCATACCATTGAAATTTCAACACTATACCACTATAAAATTATCCAATCATATATCGTATGCACTATCGTATGTAAAATTCTACGTGCTATTTTCTATAAATTACACACAGTATTTACCTACTATTTAAGCCTACAGCACACTTTATCACCTCACTAATGCCATAATACCACAAACTATTAAAGTGGCTGTAAAGTTAAAATATGGGTGTTACGATATGGTATGTGATGTATAAAGTTGAGAATAAAAAAATAGACCATCAAATTAATGATAGTCTAAATTGGATTACACTTATTAAATTTTACCCTATTCTACATATTTAATATAGGGATAAAGAAGAAGAGCGTAAGAATGGCTAAAATCGGCACAGACACTAGCAATAAGCCCATTCGTGTGTTTCAACTATGGGTCAAAACGAACCATAATAACGTGTTTTTAGGTGTGCTAGATGACCATAATCTCACTTTTTTGGCTATGTTTTAAACGCATCAACCGTTCTCTTTACTACATTCTTTCCATTAAAGCATATTTCAGGATTCACTATTATAATTCTATTATTTGTGTTACCCATACGCTTTATTAGCCCACCTTCCTCAAGCTCAGTCAATATCTTATTCAGCAGTTTTATTCCAACTCCAGATATTTTCATTAGCATATTGTTGGTAGGACGCTTGCCATTTATCACAACTTCATTCGTTGACTTATTGAGATTGGACATGAATATCAAAAGCATACCATTCGCATTTAGTGACAACTTTTTATTTTGTTCCCTCACTACAACTTGGTATAGCTTAGTAAACTTATTATTTTTTAGCCAAGCATTGTAGAAAAACTCTTGTGGTACTTCATCTGCAATCTCTATTTCATTACATACATTAACATAGTCATAAATTGTAAATACATTGTCCAATATCTCTCCAGTAGGCAAGTACACCAACCTATCTTCTATGATTTGAAATTTGTGGACATTTTTCTTTGTTACTTTAATCTCTCTTTTGGTTTTCTCTTTTGGCATGTGTATTCTACACCTCTCTTTGACTTATTAAATAGTCCTCAAGTTCGGTGGTCAATTCAAATACAAATACCGTCCGTCTACTGTCATCTTTATGTGGTTTAATATCAACCATATTAAAGCCTTTTTTCAGAAGTTCTCTTGCCAATTTGTTTACTGCTATAACTTTTACTTTCAAATGCATCCTCCATCAAACTAAAACTTGTATCATCGTAAAAATTCTTTTTGATTTAGTTGTCACTAACTTGTTCTTTTTAAGTTCTCTTAACGCCTTCTGATATGTTGGTTTTGATAAATCTGTCAACAACTGTAGGTCAGTGGCACTTGGGTAAATCCCGTCTATTCTAACAAATCCATCGCTATCCTTGTTAATGTTTAAAAACATTAGTAATTTACACGAAGATGGTTTTAATGCCATTACAACTTCATTTGTCAAAGATTTATTAAATGTAGTAAAATCCCTAATTTCGCGTGAGTAAGTGTTGAATATAAGTTCGCCCAACGCTAGCTTGAAGTTATCACAACTAAGTTTATTGAAATCTTCATTGTATTTTGGTTGTAGTATTGATATATAGTATATTTCATATATATGTGCTTGATTCCTATTCATATATTCAGATACACTTATGCCAGAAACGTCTTTAGCCCATTCCTTGTAACTAAAGTGTTGTTCTATCCTCCTTCCGTGATTATTAGTGATGCCAACATATAATACATCACCGTCACAATCTCTTAAAATGTAAACGCACGTGTCATTAACTACTTTCAATTGCTGACCCTCCCAAATTTCCTACTCATCTACTCACCACAAACAGGGCAAGTATATAACTCGCCCTCTACAGACTCTACTATGTGTATCAACTTACCATCCCTATTCCTAGCTTGTTTCATTTGCTCTCTCCTTCTCTTTTGCACAATTCTCAATTCTTTTCTTTGCAATGTCAAAGTAATTCTCGTCCAACTCAATACCTATAAACTTTCTGTTGGTATTAATACACGCAACTCCCGTCGAGCCACTACCCATCGTAAAATCTAATACCGTGTCCCCCTCGTTAGTGTAAGTCTTAATAAGATACTCCATTAGAGCTACTGGCTTTTGTGTCGGATGAGCTCTGTTTATGCTATTACATTCCTTTTGTTTTGAAGATTCTGTTATTATATCAGTTGGATATGATTTTGTGTTGTCATAATCATCCGATAGCTGTCCATTATGTTTTCCGTATGTGCTCGCCTCTTGCTTTTTTCTTTTTCCGATTGGTCTTATTTTATAATTATCCTTATTTGTTAGCTGTGGGTTATAAGTGTGATTACCTAACTTTGAAGCTGAAAATATTGTCACATCTTCATAGCTTGTTAATGGTCTCTTCTTACTGTTTAAAAACCCACCACCTTGCATTTTGTTCCATTTCCAATCGTATTTATACTCTTTAATATTTGACATTCTTAAAGCACTACTAAATGGTTCAGAGCCAAATAATACAATTATAGATTTTTCTTTTCTCAACTTTTTCAATCTATCCCACATTGAATCAAATGGAATAACACTGTCCCACTTGCAAGCTGTAGTCCCATATGGTGGGTCTGTGATAATTACATCAACTTTAACACCTTCTCCTATCAATTCATCCATTACTTCTAAACAATCCCCATTATATAACTTAAATCTTTCTTCCATATTATCCTCCATTCACTCAATCAAACTTTTAATTTAACAATCTTTTTCACTCATCTGATTATACCTATACGCATAAATATTTTCAAGTCGTAACTTCGCATATTTAATATGACTCTCTAATTCTTCAACTGAATCTGAAATGCATAATCTGTTAATATTGCCTTTTAACATATCTAATTCGTTTTGTAGTTCATTATAATTCTTAATTGTTGTTTGAATGCTAATCCTCCAAATTATTACCATAAAAATGAGACTTGTATCAGCTACTATTTGTTTACAATAAACTTCCTTAAAACTTCATCTAATTCTTCATCATTGGGTAAATTGTCACTTATATAATCTATATACTTCGCTCTATTACCCCGCACTGTATCCCTACCATTGACCCCAATAAGCATACTCCCATTTGGCATAACGTAGCAATTACTCTCATTTAATTTAAATAAAACCGACTTATTTCTAACCCTCGAATAAGTTTTCATTATCCATAGCTTAATCTTGTTCCTTTTATTAACGCTGTCTTTCATCTATTTACCTCCATTTTTAATTGACTCCCCATAAACTCTAATTTGCCTTATTTTTTCTTGTATCTCTTGGATTATAGGCAATACCTCTTCTTTTACAACATGTTCTTTGTCGTAAAGTATAATTCCATCTTCTTCTATGTCGAACACATTATACTCCAAATCCTTATTCTCGTTAACAGTCCAAACAAAAACACCATACGGTCTAATTCCACAAACCGAGTAATATGGGTACACCTTTTTAGCACTCATTGATAATTCGTCGTACAATTCAATCCATCTATTTTCCACTTACTAATCCTCCTATTCGAAGCAATCATCTTCGTACATTCTCAGTATAATATCATCCATAACTACAGACCCACCACTTCCGTCTGGTTCTGACGCATATATCTTCAAATTTCTTTCGTCATCAACAAAATAATAATATAATTGACCTCTTCTACTATGTCCTATTTTGTATACCCATCTAGTGTAAATATTATATTCCTCATCGTTTTCACATACATAAAACCCGTACCTTGATAAGTCCACATCTTTTCTAATCTTCATGCCTCACATTCCTCCTGTAATTTTATCAACCTACTCATACAAGTATATCACTCAACTAATCATTAGTCAAGTGATATTTTATTAAATTCCCAAATTATCGTTTTTAATATTCAATATTTTGTTGAAAAACTTATTTCCACATTTCGATATTAAATCATCTTTGATATCAAGAAGTAATTGTGCTATGTTTTCAAAATCACATTCTTTTACTTTGTCAACAATATAGTAATCTAAATATTCATATTCCCATCCAAGGGTATTATCAACAAACTTACCATCCGAATCTTTATTGATAAAATGGACTATTGGAAAGCCGTATGAGTTAATAGCGATAACAGCCCACACGGATTCGCTAGCACCTTCTTTTATTTTTTGTACAGAATTTCTATGACAAGCCCTATTAAACAGACCAATTCCCATTCTCATATCTTTCTTATCAATTAACTCATATTGTGATTTTGTATGATTTGAAATTTTAGTTATGAGTTTATCTTTATACTTAGACATTTCCCACCTCCATGATGAAGTACAAATTTAATTACCTTACCATTCCCATCTCAGCCAATCTTTGTTGAAAGGCACATTAACTGTCACATTACTTTTCTCAAATCTCTTTAAAAAACACCTTACTTCCCTCGCATCTTCACTACTCAATCTGACAAAATTAACGTAATCTTTATTCCCATTGACGCACACTACAGCCCAAGAATCACTTCTCTCGTGTACATCTACTCCGATATTGCAATTAGACTTAACCAAATTTAAGTCTTTCATTACTTGATTGTATCCAATTCCTTGTTGCTTGATTAATTGGTTCATCTTTTCATTTTCTTTTAAAATACTCAAGATAACATCTCCGATTAACCAATTATACAACCTCAACCTAATCTTCTCCAACATTCTACGCTCCTCCTAATATTATATAATCATATTCCACTACTCATTCTAGTATACCGCACAACCATGTCTCATGTCAATAACCTATACGAAAAATCTAATTCGAATTACGCAATTCTTCTCTAACTCTCATCAAAATCTTACCTAGATTGTTTTGTCCTTTGCCGTTTACAGTACCCCAAATAGTATCTCCCCAATCATTCCCTTCTTCAAGATATTCATTCCCAGTGCTTAATAGCTTGAATCTCAATCCTATATTTTGGCTAAATTTAGCGTAACATATCTCGTACATAATATCAAATTTCATGGAATCCCAAGATTTTCTTAGCTTAACTTGCCTTCCCTTTCTTTTCGCTTGTGATGGATTTAGTTTTGAAAATTCATCTCTCGTATCCACACAAGTTACCTTCGCACTTTGGAAAGCAGACTCGTTGTTTGTGTATTTTACGCCTTCATATTCTACGTCTGCAAGATAGAAGTTGCTTAGAAAAAAATATTTACCCCTAAACTCATTAATCATATGTGTTCTCCTTTTTAAGTTTTAATAGTAAGCCATAACCATTACAATAATGACTATGGCTATTATATTATCTAGACCCTTTATCGGCTTCGTGTAAAAGCATTAATTTACTCAAAAACTCATCGCTTAAGAAATTCTTGTACTTGCCAATAGTCTTTTCTTCTTTTAACAAATGTGGTAGCATATGGTAATTGATTAACAACGCTGTTTCTAAAATTTCATTCATTGGTCTGTCATAGAAATCATAAAACATACTGTCGTATGCACTTACTGATTCGTGTGAGTAGTAATGGCATTGGTTGGACACCTTTCCTTTACTGTCTTTGAAGCTAGCTGTAAACAACTTCCCAAAGTCGTGCATTAGTCCAGCGTATCGTAAAACCTCATCATAATTCAGTTGATTGGAAACAGCTAAACAATGGTTGCCAATTGTCATGGTGTGATGTGAGCTGTTTTGATTAACCGTTTGCAGAAATTGTATTTGGTCTACTAAACTAGGCATGCTATCACCGTCAATATTATAAACAATCTTTACATCATCAAATCCTTCTTGTTTGCATGGTATTTGAAAGCTCTTATACATCCTCTGAATTATGTCTGAGCCGACTTTCTTCTCACGCCATCTGTCTCTATCAATACAATCATTGTATGGGGTAGCCACAACTACAGCAATCTTCTCGCACGGTAGTTTTTTAATTTGTTGCAAAAAACCTCTACGTCTCTTTGAAATTAGGTTAGTAGCATCATACACGACATTTTCCCCATTCTTTAAATCAGAAATAATCCTTTTGTGAAGCTTATCAAATATATTTGCAGTTGAATTTTTACCTTCTAAGTTTCCATATAATTCAACTCTCAATGCATCCGATGAGTGAACTTTGTATCCTTCTTCCTCATATTCTTCTGTTAATGTTGATTTACCGCTAGCTGGCAACCCTACTAGCATTACGAATTTATTCATCTTTATAAATCTCCTTCCACTTCTTATATCCACCATTTGTAGATTTAAGCAAATTGATTTCTTGTCCAAGATATTTTGCTCTCAAATACCCTCTAATTTCTTTTGGGCACTTATCAACAGCAATCATAAATGTTTTCTTATCTTTATTATACACCTCAGAATAGCATTTGTCAATAATATAATTAGTATTTTTCAAATACTCAATAATTTTATTATAGGTCTCCATAGTTCTGCCTCTATATATTTGAGGCACTTTACTAATCAAATCATCGAATGTTCCATCAGCTACATTTTGGATTATTACATTCACACTAGATACAACGTCTAACATTCTGTGAAGATTAACATAGTCATCGCATTTTAGTTTAACCTTATGTCCATCAATATTGATTACCCAGCCTTCTTTTTCATTTGACTTCATTGTCTTTGATAGCTCTAATATTTCTTCCAATGTTTTATTTTCTATAGATACAGCGTCCACACTATATTTGTTTGCAATTTCCAATACCTCTAAGTAATTATATTCATATCCATTTGTAATATCAATTACTCCAATCAAGTGTAATCCTTCGTCTTGTTTTGTGTAGCATACTACATGGCTATCTTTGAGTGAAATGTACTCAAATACAAACGTTAAATTTTCATTTTCCCTAATCATCATCTTGTGTTTTTCTGTCAACATAGACTTTCCATCTGCCAATCTCCAAGAGTTGGACTCATCTAACGCCATAGACCCACACATGAAGTAGTCATTATTATAATATCTACAGCTTTGCATTGAACCGTCTAGTTTATCTGAAATTTCTACAACATTTGCACCTTTTAATTCCTCTAATACATTTTCAATCTTGTTTTCCTCTACCTCGTTCAAATTAAAGAATTTTCTAAATGGGGTTAATACTAATTGTTCTCTTTTTAAATCAATCACGACACTTCTGCATTGCCTGTAAATTGAATTCTTATCTTCCCACATTCCACGTTGCATCTCAGCTAATCCATATCTGATTAGTATAAATTCATTAAACTGATTTACTTGTAGTGGTTCTATAAAAGAATTATACTCGTCCTTATTTAATTCAGCAATCCACTTTTCAAAATTATAACTATCAATGACCCCATTTAACCTCTCATAGTCAGATTTTATTCTCATAGCCATATTAAATGGTTTGTTCCATTTGTATTTCATAATTACTCTCCTTTTCTAACCCTATTGTTTACAACCTAATTAAGTATACCACACTCAAATATAACTTGTCAACACTAAATTTAAAATAATTCAAACAATATTAAAAAAGAGAGCTGTAATAGCCCTCATTAAACAAAATCAATCACATCTGGTCTGAAAATTCTTCTCGTTTCTCCGTCTGAAAACGTGATATCTACATAATGAGCTTCGCCTTCGCCCATAGGTTGATGATATTCTAAATCTATAACAGTAATATCTCCGTCTTTAGTTTTGTTTACACACTTACCTAACCAATAGTCATATTCATCACCGTTTGGGGTGCATTTGAATACATTTTTAACTATTTTTTCCATATTTCCTCCTTTAATTTTTATAAATTCTCTAGTTCAGACTTAAATCTCTTTAGACATTCATGTTTATTCAAAATCATCGTTGTAAACCTCTTTACTTTCAACAAACAGCTTTAGTATCTTGTAAAGTGTAACACATATTGTTACCGTCATCATCCATATAAATCCATAATTCATGCCGTACTCCTCCAGTGTATCATCTGTTTTTGTTTTACTTACGATTAATTAGTAACAATTTATCCAATATTTCATCGGCATTATCTTTATATTTAATAAAATCCATGATATTTATAATTAGCAAAAGAATCGATACAATTAATCCAAATATTGGAACAATAGCGAACATCATTAAGCTAACAAAACCATTCAGCGAAACACCATTGGGGTCTTTGCGTAAGATTCTTAGCTGACTCCACATTAGTAAACATTGTACAAATATTAATAATAACCACATCATATCTTTCACCTCTACACCACTACATACAAAATAACACACTATTTATCTTGTCAATCAATTCACTAGCCCCATCATTCAACAAGCACTTCTCGTTCGCACATTTGTAATTAGTGCCTAGCTTGTTCACGTAGATGTCGCTTCCGCAAATCGGACATTCTGCTTCCACGTTTGGAAATAGCCTACTTGTATATCCTACGTTCATTTAGTAACACCTCCCTACATTCATATTAATTTCCTCCCACATATTGGGCAATAATTAATTCTCATTGAATTAGAATCTCCACTTTCTCCACTCAAAGTCATTCCTAATTTCACATCTTTTTCATTGGTGTAAATTTTAATAAAACTTCTTTCATATCCACTATTACATGATAGTAACGCTTTAGGATTTTTAGGTCTACAAAATTTACAAACATTATCTTTTATTTCGGAACAATCCATATTATCCACCCACTCTCATATTCCAAGCCTCAACAGCTTGTTTAATAGAATTTTTTCTTGTGTTTGTGCTTTACATTTCAAACATACACAATAAAACCATGCTTCACCTAGTCTAGCTTTCTCTAATTGGGTCATGTACATTAGTATCATAATCCTTTTCTTTAATTATGAATATCTTGTGATATCCACAGAATGGGCATGATTTGCAAGTTATTGTTCACTCTCTTCATCATCCTCATCACACTCATCGCAAATGATAATTTTCCAAATTGCTGTTTCGTCATCTTTAGTCCAACCATATTTGTCATCTAACTCTACAGTTTTGCCACATGACTTACATCTCACTTTTGCTACAATCATATTAATTTCCTCCCACACATATGACAATAGTTCCTATGGATTCTTTCAGAATTTTGTGCGCCAACTACCTTCGTTCCGTCCGTGCTATTAATTTCACGCCAATGGGTAACGGACATGTAGTCGCCATAGTATGAAATTTCAAAGTAGTTTTTGTCATATGAGCAACCGTCGCAACTAGCACAATCCTCACCATTAATAAACTCACAATAATTATCGTCTGCAAAACTGCCCCTAATTGGATACCTTTCAGAGTGATATACATTACAATATTTACAATCCTCCATTTTCTCATCCTTTCTTAATTAGATTTAAGAGTACCGTTTAGGCGCTCTAATAACCATCATCTTCATTACCACTCACATTAGCCCCACATGGCTTACAACTGTCCTGTAACAGCCAAGCACTCCATCTGTCTCCATCCAATATCATCTGCATGGTATTGACTCCCAAGTAATTACACTTTACAACACCACATTTACAGCCACCGAATGAAACGTACATATGTGGGGTGTTTTCTCTGTATGGGCATCCTCCACGAGAATAACAGTACATTCCTTTTGGTATTTTGGACTTATCCATATTATTCACTATGTGAAAATACTATGCACGATGCGTTAATGTCACCAACTATACCAAACAGCTCTCTTGCACAAGTTTCCACTTCTGTTTTATATATCACAATTTCAGATGGAGAAATTACAGCCTTGTTAAACCCGTAAATATCTTCAATCTTTTTTAATGTGATTCCAAAATATGTGTATTGACCACCCATGTCATCGTAAATGATTGAAAATCTTTCGCCTTTAGCACCACAAACCATGTCGTTATATTTTTCTTCATCTACGTCAATTTCAATGTTATAGTCTTGTAGTTTAATATACGTGCCAATATAAACACTTGTGTTTACGCTCATCTACTTCTCCTTACCCAATGGGGGTTACTTTAAATTTACGCTCTATACCAGTCGCCTTCTACCATTGCTTTTGTGATAATTGGATTATGGCAAAGCATACTGCAAAGATGCCCATCAATGAAGCTATACGATACATTTCCAAATCTCACCCATTCACCACTCATAGCTAGTCCCATAGCTTCTGAAAATGTTAACTTATTAGGATTTGGAATTTGCTTAAATTTTGTTGACAAGATTCGACCAGTAATCTTTACTGGCTGTTCTGTCCCATATGCCCAACGCAGAATCCCGTTGCTGTCAATCTTGTATGTCTCATAGTCTTGGTCTTGATACCAATTTGTTGAACTATAATCCAATTCTGCTAACGATAAAGAACACGCTATTTTATCAAAGCCTTCAAATTCTAATATTTTGAAACCCAAGCCTTCAAGTTCCACCACACCACTATTTAGACTCACCAACATACCAAACAGTATTCTAAAGTAATGAGCTTCACTATGCTTATCTAATGGGGCAAGTTGAATATACCCGTGATTACTTGATTCTAAAAGAAACTCATTAGCCAACTGCTTGGTCTTGCAATTTACAATAATATTGTTTCCCACATACAATTCATCGAAATTCTTTTTCGTTAATCTAGTCATTTTCATTCTCCTTTAAATTTAGTTTGTTTTTAATACATTTACATTATAACATATTCAATTGGTGTTTGTCAATAGTTCCTACACATTAAACCAAATATCTTTTGTAATATGCCCAACTCTTAGTAAAGACATTTTATTATCATACTCCAATCTGCAAAATTTGCCTTCAACATCGTGTAGGTAAACGCCATTTTCATCGTCCATTCCTAACACAAGCAATAGTCTGCTTAGCGATTGTCTTTGGTCGACTTTAATAGTTATAGTAGAATACCCAATTGTAAGTTTAAAATTACCCACACCATGATGTCCGATAAAAAAATAACCAGCTTTTAAAACAGTTGCGTCAACTATCATTTTTATTCTCCTTTTACGATTTTACAAACCCAGTAACATATAGGCGTTCCTCTGAAATATACGGCATACACTCTGTAGAGAAATGTCTTACATTTGGTTGACATATTGTTTTACCAAATTCAACACCCAATAATTCATAAACTTTTTCTAATGCTTGCCTACAACTTTTTGCAAACAATATTCCAGATACATCAATAGAAACACAATCATCACCAAAAACATATTTAGTATTATCTTCTTCATATATTGTGACATCAAATACATACATTTCATTTACATTAAAACACTCTAATTTCATTTTTTACACTCCTTTCAAAATTTAATTCATCACTATAATAAGTATACCACTCAACATATATTGTGTCAAGTGGTATTTGTAAATTTGATTAATTATTTTTCAACCTTTAATCACACTATCAAAATCTAACCTCACGTTAGTTTTAAGCAACTTTACCATCTCAGCGATAATTAATACTAGAAAGATAATAAAGTCGCTTGTAGGTTCAATTACACGATAGAATGAAAGTGAATGTGATACTATTCCATGTCGATTGTAATATCAACTCTAATTGTGCATACCAAATTGATTGCCTTCGTAAATCGCAACCTTAATGAGTTGCTTAATTAATTCTGTAACTTTCGTCACTATCCTTCCACAATTTAGAAATATACTCACATCCATCAATTTGATGTTGCTCATCCATATTAACGCTTAATTTCTTCTCACACTTAACACATTCATAGTGGTATGATGACACTATATACTTGTAACTTGTTGATTCTCCTCTTACAGATACAGTACCTTTATATTCATATTCGTGTTTACATCCTATACGCTTGTAGTAGAATTTTGCTACGTTGAATATGAAGATTGATAGGTTTTTGATTAGATTCTTAACTTTTTCCATTTTTACTCCTTTCTGTTCTTACTTGGATACGACTCCTTAACCTTAAACAACTCAACAGTTTTATATACTGTAAAACACACAATACATACTAATGCGAAAAAGTCTGTTGGGTATGTCATAATATAGTCTTTCATAGTTTATTCCTCCAAATTTTCAAACATAAATTTTATGGCTTCCCATAGAGCATCGCATAATTCATCTTCTGTTGTTACGTATAAAGCCTCGCCGTCTAATTTACTTCTTAGCACAACGTCTGGTGAAGTATCAACCAATACGTCAACTATATATTCACTGCTGAGAATCTCAATCATTTTGCCTATTGTGATAATTTTTGCCACGTGTTCATATAATATTGTATCTTCACTTATACCTGTTTTCTTGCTGAATTTTGACATGTTGTCAAGTTTAATAAACTGTTGCATTGTGATATGTTGTTTCATAATTATTCCTCCCACCTAATCCAATTCATCAATATTATCATCGTAAATATTTCCAACGACACGTCCCATACTCGCTTCTATGGAATCAAGAACAAAATCATTCCCATCGTAAATTCTAAACGCACCGTCTTCGAATCTAACAACAAAGTCATAACCTTTTGCGTTTCTAAAAATATCTCCAGTGTATATTATTTTATTATCCTTATCTGGTAATAGCGTTGATACACCTATAGTTTCTTCTAGTATAAATACTGGCGTGTCACTATCACAAGACAAATGGTGACCGTCTAGCTCGAAGTAATTAGTTGGAACTACGTATTTTTTACCTCTTGAATTAATCAAGTCGCCATAAACCCATTCACCACTTTCTTTCTTTGCTCTAAACAAATTCTTGTACATACTATTTTTCTCCTAACATGCCATCAATTTTATCGTCATCAAATTCACACTTCATACAATCTATTACATCGTCTGGGTCATAATCTGAAATTCCTACAACTTCACATTTGTTGTTCAAGTCCTTTTCGTTGTAATGTTTACACCAAAAGCAAGATTTAAATTTTAGTAAATCAATCAGGTTGTATAGTTCTAACAATTCTGACCTGTCTAGTGATATAGATTTAAATACACCTTTTTCTTTGCCAAGAGTGGAAATTAAATAATCCCCACTCTCTTTGCTTCTCATTAAGTTGATTTGTTTAGACATTTTGCACTCCTAACTTTTTAACAGTCTCATTTATCAATTTGTTTACCAACATATCTTTTAATTGTTTCTTAGCTTCTTCTTTTGCTTGCGCTACAATTTCCTCGAAGAAATCTTCGTAGTTGATTAAATAATTATTGTCCAAGTATTCGTTGATATCTTCTGCGAAAGCGTCAATAATGATTTCTTTCAGTTTTTCTTTGATATCCACTTTGTCTGATTCAGTGAATACCAGTTTAATTAAATCTTCTCCTAGCATAATCTGCTCTCCTTTTCAAATTTAGTTTACTTAACCTACATACATCTTACCATACTACATCAAGTATGTCAAGTGTTTGTTGAAATTATTTTCTAATTATCGTATAAAATTTCAAGTAGACATTCAATCTCGAATATTGCTTCATCACGAGCTATAATTTGATACTCGTGACACTTTGTTACAGTGATGCCAGTTGGAATGTGAGTTACTTTTACAAATGATGGCTGACGTACAAAAGTAGATGGGTATGGTGAGTGGATTAATTCTACTTTGATGTCGGATTGTTGGATTTGTTTTGGATTCATTGAGGACTCCTTTCTGTTGGATTGGGTTTAAATTCACAAAAGTTCAACTCTTGTAAGTCTAATTCAAAATTGGATGCGTCTATCTTATTGAATTCAGTATTATATTTTGGGTTTAACTTCGAAATATAGTATATCTCGAAAATCCTAGCTTGATTCCTATTTATATAATCAGAAATCAAAATCTCATGTACATCTGAAATCCATTTCTTATCAGAATAGTGTTGTGATATTCTGTTATTGTGATTGTTAGTTATTCCAACATATAATACTGCATTACTTGAATCCTTCATGATATAAACACATGTATCATTCTTTACTTTTTCTATTGCACTATTATCTACAACACTTTGATTAACCATTTTATTAGTTGTTTGTTTGTGTATCTTATTCGTGTTAACCATATACTCTATCTCGTTGTTGAACGCCACCGTGTCTTTTAGGCCACCGTACAATACTATTGGCATCTTTGTTTTGGTTTCACAATATCCACACTCAACTAAAAATATTTTATCTTTAATTAAATCATTATATTTGCCAAATGTCACAGTATCCATCATTGATGTGAACGCTTTTTCTGGAAGATACCCTAAATTTAAGTCTTTGTCAATACAGCTACGTACATTTATACAGTACAGTAAAAAGTTAAATTTACTTATCTTGCTACCCTTTGAGATTGACAGTGCTAAATCTAAGTCATCGTAGTACACATTTATATAATTATCGTCTATTGCTTGTGTTTTGAAATAAAATGTTTCATATGCATCTAATTTGTCAGTGTTAATATTGTTATTTAATACATCACAAACCCCAATTATGATATCATTTAATATTAAGTTTTTAATACTGTCTGATACGATTGTATTCCATCTTCTGTTATTTTTATTTAACTTTGTATTCACTAATCGTGTTGTTATGTCGTTTATTTTACACACTGAATATTGATTGTTTGAATCAGCCCCAATCAAATCTCTCACAATCATTACATACACTATTAAATCATCACTTGAAATTTCATTGTTATTCAACCACTCTTCTTTTATCCTTGTACAACGCTTTAAATTATTCATCTACATCTCCTTACGCCAAAAGACTATTCTATTTTGTGGATTTGATGGGTTTGGTCGGTTCTCACCTTCCCAAACCTCATAAATCCTACACAAATAGAATTCCTATCACCCACCGTGGGTGCTAGACCACCATTCTAATTATTCTTCAATATTAAATAAATAAAATTCTACACATTATCACTCCTTTTCATATTTTCACTATTCATAGTTTGCTAGTATATATAAGTAATAAGTAAATACGACCAACTTTCTAGCATTTGCAAACATTATAGCGATTTAGTTGTCCACCATTTTTGGGGGATTTGTCCACCATTTTTGGGGAAAACCTTGTAGCCGTTGATATCACTTGGATAGAGCCACTTTTTTGTCAAATTTTCAAATCGCTACAACCGTTGATTTTTCAACATTTTAAAAATGTCACGAACACTTTTCATTGAATCCAATTTTCCACTGAATGTTAATGACGGGTTCATCATCATGTATTGCTTAGATGATTCAGATTTTGTGCTAAAGAAAACTATGATTGGCTCACCGTTGCTTAATCTGTATTGGTCAATCGTATCCATGAATAACTTAGGATTATTCTTATACTCTTTTAGTTGTGGTAGGATTTGTCCGATTGTCATTAACTCAACCTTTTCTTCATCGTACTCATCAGGATTCCAACATAAGACATTTCCATATCTGTTCACGTATTTTAGTAACCTCATAATGTGACCAACTGTACTTGCCTTTTTACCTATGTTTGATTCATAGATATCTCTTATCGAGTTTATAAATACCCTATTATATCTCTTTTTACCAGATATTTCACCTTTGATTACATACCCATTTGAGATACTTAGTTTTGTGTCAGATTCAACAATCACCTTTAGTTTTACCATTTTATTGTACCAAGCGTAAAATATGTTCTTGTTCACCCCTAATATTTCCTTTAAGTCATTTTTGTTCATATTACGCTTATCATCTGTTTGGATAACATTATCATAATTGATGAATGTAGATACATAGAGTATCTTTGCTAAATCAGAGTTAGTGATGGAATCGTCAACCCTTTTAGATTTTTTAGTATCTGTCTTGAATACAAATCCACCGTATTCATCTTTAAACTCTCTTTTTACCTTTGTTGTTTTGTGATACTTCTTCTCATTTTTCACTTGACTCTCTAGTTTGAGATAGGAAACATTTTCAAAAACCACTCCAGTCTCGGCATCAATATACGTTTTTGTTCGCATTTTTAAATCCATTTAGTATCTCCTCCCATCATCCTATTCCCTATCCCTCTCACACCACATTTTAAACACCCCTTGCGACTCTTCCCTATTAAATACGTGGAAGATTCTTCTTGTTCTCTCATGTTTCCCAACTGATAATGGCATAACACCATTTGACATATAAAATGCCGATTGATTTAAATTGTAGATATAGATTACCTTTTTCATACTTAACTCTCCTTTTGATATAGTTTAATTTGCCTTACATATACATAGTATCATATAGGATACAAAGTGTCAAGTAATTTTTTAGTAAATTATTTTACGAAAAGTATTGACAGCTTATTAGCCATGTGGTATGATTGATGTAGGTCGAGTGTGAATGAAGTTTATTTGAAATACATTTAAACTATTTTCACAAAAACACTTGACAATTTCACACTAAATTGTTATGATATAGAAGTGAGGTGAATATGCTCATAAAGAGAAAGAACGTAAACTATGTAAGCATGGATAGGACATTCTGCATCAGTGCAGTTTGTCCATTAAAATCAACGTGTAATAGGAGCTATATTAAGCTTGTAGGCGATGGGATAGTATTCCCTAGGGCTATAAGCATGGCAGATTTCTATCACGCTAATGCAAAATGTGAAGAATATGAGGAGGGTTGAGTGATTAATTTCCAATATAGGAAAATGAATGAATCAGAGAGGCATTATACATTAAAGCAAATAGCAAAGTATTTCTTATTTAAAAATGGATACAATTGTGTAGCTGAGGAAGTGTATATGTTTTCTGCTAATGAGTTAGGAAACAAAGATATTACCGATACACTTGGTATAAAAATGAGAAACGTGTATAATAATGGCTTAAAAGGATATGACCAATTAAAATTTGATTGTATGTCTATTGAGTCGAAACAATCTAAGCAAGACTATTACAATTCGTTCGTAAGTTCTGCCGATTATAACTATGTTATTTGCCCAAAAGGGATGTTGTCAGACAAAGATAAGTTTGTTGAAGGAGTTGGACTAATAGAGGTTGATTTGGATGGTTTTGAATTCAATAGAGATTGTAATGGTAAGATAAATAGCAAAGAACCTTTTTTATGCGGTTTCGAAGTTAAAAAGAAGGCGAAAAGAAATAAGAGTAAAAATTATTATTTAAAAGAGGATTGCCAAAAAATTAATCTATTACGCCAAGTAGCGTATAGAAACACCGTAGAAACGCTTTTTATAAGACACGGGATAAAGGAGTAGACATGGGAATACTAAAGTACCTCTATAGTTGTAAAAACTGTGGAGAAATACATCCAAGTTATTTCAATGACATGGAAGAATGTCAAGTGTGTGGATGTAAAGAACTAAATAGGGAAGATATATCTGAGAAACAAATTGATAAGTTTAATAGTGAACAACATTACTGGAAGGAGAGAAAATGATGGGTGAATGGAAGATGATTATGGGAGAGTTTGAAAAAACTATTACCCCAGTTGGTAAGCCCAACGAGAGCAGACAAGAGACGATTTATGTGATTTTAACCAACAACGAAAAGTACTCATTAGCGCTATGTGAGTATGTAAAAACCGAAAATATTGATAAGGCGAATTTAGAAATTAACGGTGAGTATTACGCAAGACACGGCAACCAATCAGTGTATCCAGACGATTACCCAATGGCTGTTAGGATGTACAATAAGAGATATGGTATATACAGCCCAAAGTATGATATATTGACACCGTTAGATGTCACAAGACTGTATGAAGAAACTAATGAACAAGCAAAACGCTTGTATAATATCAAATAATAGGAGGACATAGGAATGTACAAGTGTTTAGAGGAAGTGGTATTTAGTGAATGCACATGGAATAAAAAGGACAAAGATATGCTTGAGTGGGAATATTTATGGCATAAGGGGTTATTTGTGGACTTAATTGATGATGAAAAAATGCAAGCTGAGAGGGATAGTTGGTTTTAGAATAAAATAAATTGACGATGGAGGATATATGACAGAGCCAACAATACAGTACGAGGTGTTAAAGATTAGTGTGAAACACTTTATTAAAAAAGACGATAATGGCAATAAGTATATTGGTGAATTAACTTTAAAAGAAGAGGAAATGGAAAGATTCAAGATTGCACAAGATTCATCTCAAGCATTTTATCAACTGGAAAGGCTAAGAGGAAATCGAGTTAAGTTTATAAGTGAAGTAATTTACTTGGAAGCAAAACACGATAAAACTAAAGTTGATTTGTATACCGACATTTTATCAAATGGATTGGTTTTTAATGGGAATAGATATTTAAGATTTGGCAAATCAAACTCACAAGCTAAAGATGGCATAACTGTATTTGTACAAGAAAACTATCACTCACAGTTAATGGATATTAGTATGTTAGATTTATTCCCTAAAAAAGTTGTCATATCAAAATATGAAAGTTATAGAAACTTGGTGTTCTCGTCATGTAAACTTTTGGATGGAAAACTCCCATATATTGTAATTATGGGGGAGTATACTAGGACAATACCAAATCAATATATTAGATATGTAGTCAGAAATGATGAAACTTTTATTGACAAAGAAACTGGTGAAGTTAAAAACTTTGAAAAACGTTCAATAGAAGAAGGATATAAGGATTTAGAAATATCACCTTTTGATGGCTGTGCTTGTCATACACCCGAGATAGGGTTTGAATGGGCTACCCAGTTGGATAAAAAGTACACGCCTACATCATATCAAGTTAGATTGGCTTTGATGAAGGGGCTGTCTGTAGAGGTAGACTTCAAGGCTTGGTTTAAGGATAACGGTGTAACAACAATTACAGACGTGTTTGGAAAAGTTCACAACGTAGCTGATATTGATTGTCTATGGAATATAAGTATGTGGAAAGGGTATAAATACTTTAAGGATGAATATGGAAATGATGCTTGGGATATTTATTTAGAGAAATTAGCTAAATATGAATATAAACTTGGCATAAGTAAATATTCACATCATGTAAAGGATATGGATTTCAAGAGAAGATTTAATTTCCAATATCTTCAAACTTTAGATTTACTGAACCCTAAATATGTTGAGAAGTATAAGAGCAAAGATGCTTCATATGACATACTTGATGAATCAAATCATGGTAAGATGATTCAGCTTGCGAAATATTCTACTGACCTATTTGAGAAAATTGTAAGTGGCGATGATTTTTACGCTATGAAGTTTTTAGGGATTAATGACACCGAGAAAAGCGAGCAGACGATTAAGTATTTGGAAGCAGTAAAGATAAATAGGAAAATGCTAAAAGACCCTATCGTGAGCAAGCTATTAAGGAATACAACTAGGAAATCAATCAATCAAATGAAGTTCGGCAAGATTTATGTAGATGGATTTTATCATACGATTTGTGGTGATATGAAAGCATATCTTGAATATTGTAGTGGCAAGGAAGTTATTGGTTGCTTAAATGAGTGGGAAGTGTTTATTAAAACATTAGACGTTGATAAGGCAACATTATTCAGAAGTCCATGTGTATGTAGTTCTGAAATATCAAATGTAAAAGTAACTACAAATACAGATTTTACCGATAATTATATGCCAAATATGAAAGACCAAGATGTAGTGATGTTTAGTGCAAAAGACATACTAATGCCACAATTAGGTGGGGCGGATGCCGATGGCGATGTAAGTTTTGTGTCTACAGATGATATTGTGTATGACGCAAAAATACAAAAGCCAATTATTATAGATATTGAAGATAAAGCAACAGCTTTGCCACTTGAAT
>Ga0193951_1000372_pt1 | contig 20842 bp, 22 predicted proteins | sample BB_2_MG_FD_140370 | JGI IMG/M metagenome (GOLD analysis project Ga0193951, IMG submission 140370) | Microbial mat bacterial communities from the Broadkill River, Lewes, Delaware, United States - BB_2_MG | ecosystem: Environmental > Aquatic > Freshwater > River > Microbial mats | place: USA...
ACAATATATCTAATTAATAAATATGTTAAAACAAAGAATTATACTGTTTCTTAAGGGAATGGCTATGGGAGCTGCAGATATTGTTCCTGGAGTTTCGGGTGGTACAATAGCTTTTATATCTGGTATTTATGAAGAGCTGATAGATTCTATCCGCTCTTTTAATTTGGCTAATGTTAAGTTGTTGTTTAAAAAAGGAGGAATATTAGAGTTTTGGAAAGCTGTTAATGGTGCTTTTTTGCTGACTCTGTTTTTGGGGATTCTTACAAGTGTTTTAAGTGTTGCACGAGTCCTAAAATATACTTTAGAAACATATCCTGTTTTGTTATGGAGTTTCTTTTTTGGTTTGATAATTGCTTCGGCAATAATGGTTGCAAGGAAAATTCATAATTGGAATATTTATAAAGTATTTGTTACTGTTATTGCAGCAGCTGTTGCAGTTTGGGTAACATCTATAAGCCCAACAAATACTTCTGATTCATACTTTTTTCTTTTTATTACTGGTGCGATAGCTATTTGTGCAATGATTTTACCTGGAATTTCGGGAGCTTTTATACTTCTTTTACTAGGTAAGTATCAAACAGTGCTTGATGCAATAAATATAAATAATCCTAAGATTTCAGTTATTTTACTTATCGGTGCTGGTGCCGTTGTGGGGTTATTATCGTTTTCAAATATCTTGGGATGGCTTTTGAAAAAGTATCACGATATTACTATTGCTGCTCTTTTTGGTTTCATGATTGGTTCTTTGAATAAAATATGGCCTTGGAAAGAGACTCTTGAATGGATTACAGGGTCGCATGGAAAGCAAATACCTTATATTGAGAAAAATATTTTGCCAAGCAATTGGGAGGTAGTAAATAATCAACCATCACAGGTAGGATACGCTGTAATGTTCATGATTATAGGGTTTCTTGTTATTTATGTGATTGAGTATGTTGCAAAAAAAATAACTAAATAATGAAACACTTTGGTATTGTAGGCTTTCCTTTAGCTCATTCTTTCTCGAAAAAATATTTTGATAGTAAGTTTTGTAATGAGGGATTAACCGATTGCGACTTTTTTCCTTTTGAGCGTAAGAATATCTCAGATATTAGAGATTTAGTTAAGTCTAAAAATCTTATGGGTTTTAGTGTTACTATTCCTCATAAAGAGTCAATTATTCCTTTTTTAGATTTAATTGATCCTGTTGCTTTAGAAATAGGGGCTGTAAATAGTGTTAAAGTGGAGCAAACTGATAATGAATTGTGCTTAATAGGTTTTAATACTGATTGGATAGGTTTTAAAAAAGCTCTTGAACCTAAATTAACACATATTCATAAAAAGGCTTTGATATTAGGAACTGGCGGAGCTGCAAAGGCAGTTGCTTATGCATTAAAAAGTCTCGATATAGACTATACTTATGTGTCTCGAGATATTGAAAAGGGATTGGCTTATTGTGATATTGATAAAAAAATTGTCGAGGATAATTTAATTGTTGTTAATACAACTCCTCTTGGAACATATCCTAATGTAGAAGAAAAGGCTGACTTTCCTACTATTTTTATAACTCAGAATCATATTGTATACGATTTAATATATAATCCCATTGAGACATTATTTTTAAAAGAGGCTCGCATGTGTGGAGCAAAAACTATTAATGGTCAACAAATGTTGGAGGAGCAGGCTGAAGAGTCGTGGGTTAAATGGAATGGCTAATTATTAAAATTGGTTAAAAAACTATATTTTTGGAAAACTTAAAAACAGAATTATTATGAGAAAAGTAATTATTGCTCTTTTGTTGCTTTCAATGGGTGTTGCTAAGGCACAAAATGTACAAACTCATTATGATATGGGTAAAGGCAGAGGTTATTTAACCACTACAGTAGAAATGTTTAAGCCAGATAAATATGGCTCTACTTTCTTTTTTATCGATATGGATTATAACGGTAATAAAAATGGTATTTCTTTAGCATATTGGGAGATATCTCGTAACCTTAAGTTAGGAAAATTACCTGTTCAGCTTCATCTTGAGTATAATGGTGGTTTAGTGACTGGTCAATCATTTGGAAATGCTTATCTAACTGGTGTATCATATCCTCTTCCTATAAAAGGTGGTTCGTTTGAAGTTTCAGCAATGTATAAGTATATTGATGGAATAACAAATACTGCTGATATTCAATTTACAGGAGTTTGGTTTGTGCCTATGTTTAAAGGAAAAGTATCATTTACAGGTTTTGTTGATTTATGGTCGCAAGGACTTGGTAATGATGACTCAAATTGGGTTTTCTTGACAGAGCCACAGTTATGGTATAATGCAACAAAACATATTTCTTTTGGAGGAGAGGTAGAGATTAGTAATAATTTTATTTTTGGTTCAGACGGTATTCAAGTTATGCCAACTCTTGCTGCTAAATGGAGTTTTTAATTATTAAGCTTAAATAAAAATCAAAACCATCGTATTAATTGCGATGGTTTTTTATTTTTGACCATATGAATGTAAACTATAGATTACTTCTTTTGTTTTATGTCTTTATAATATCATTACCAGTTTATTCTACTGTACAAAAACTTCAAAATAATGTTTTTGAGATAGGCGAAAAATTGGTTTATGATGCATATTATAATTGGAGTTTTTTATGGATTAAAGCAGGAATAGCAGAATTTTCGGTTGAGAAAAATAATGATAATGATAAAATTCGTTTAAAAGCAACAGGAAGTTCTTTACCCCAATACGATTGGATTTTCAAAGTTCGTGATTCTTTTGTTAGTGAGATTGATGCAAAAACTTTAAAACCTCTGTATTTTAAGCGTAGTACATATGAGGGAAGTTATTGGGTTAAGAATCAGTTTTTTTTCGATTATAATACGAATAATGTTAATTGTGTTCTGTCAAATAAAGATCGCAAGGCTAATACCTCTATTAGTAGTTTGGATGATTTACGTGATGTTCTTTCTGCAGTTTATTATTGTCGTTCAATTGATTTTTCGGCATACGAAATAGGTGATAAAATACCTATTCAATTATTAATTGAAGGAGATGCTTATCCAGTTTTTATTCGATTATTAGGATATGAAACTTTAGTGTTAAAAAATGGTAAGACATATAATACGATTAAATTTTCCGTTAAACTTGTTGAAGGAACTATTTTTAATGGAGGTGAAAAACTTATTGTTTATGTTACTAATGATATTAGTCGAAAGCCTGTATATGTTGAGGGTGAAATTTTAGTAGGAAGTGTGAAAGCTATAATTAGAGAATAAAGAAATGGAAAAAACTGTGTATTATCTTTCTACATGCGATACATGTAAAAGAATAATGAAAGAGGTCGGTGTTAGTGAAGAATATAACTTAATTGATCTGAAACAAAATCGGCTGTCGGAAGATGAGATTTATTTTTTTATTAGTAAAGTAGAGAATGCTTTAGATTTGGTTAATAAACGTGCTATAATATATAAGGAGCTAGATCTAAAAAGTAAACTGTTGAGTGAAGATGAAATAGTAAGCCTGTTAATTCAGCATTATACTCTTATAAAAAGGCCAATTTTTATTATTGGCGAAGATGCTTTTATTGGTAATAATAGAGCTGTAATAGAAAAAGTTAAATCAATATTACTATTATGAATTTTATAAAAATAAAAATTAAGGAGTATAAAAGAAAGTCGAAACTTAGTAAGTTTTTTGACTTATTGCTGTTAGTTGTTTTATTCTTGGTTTTTATACCTTCAACCAGAGTTAAAATTCAGCAATTAATATTGAATATTGGGATTACATCTTCTGGTAAAATTGAAAACACTAATATCACTGTGCCAGCAAGTTTTTATAACTGGCAATTAGTTTCTTCAAAAGGTGTAACTATTAATATGCAGCAGTTTAAAAACAAAGTGGTTTTTATTAATTTCTGGGCTACTTGGTGTCCTCCATGTGTTGCTGAGCTTCCATATATTGATGATTTAAACAGCAAATTTGAGAATAATAGCAATGTTGTAATTATTACTGTTGTAAATGAATCTTTTGATAAAGTGAATTCTTTTATGATTAAAAGAAATTTTTCTTTTGATGTATTTCAGAATAGAAGTGGCCTGCCTTTGTTGCTAAATAAAAGTTCAATACCTACAACTTTTGTAATTGATAAGGAAGGGCAATTGGTTTTAGAGAAAACAGGTTCGTATAAGTGGAACAGTCAACAAATAGTTGATTTTATCAAAGAGTTGTCTAATAAATAAGGCGTCTTTTTAATAATAAATTTTGTTTTTTTATAGATTTATTGATATTTAGTGTTTTAACTGTCTTAACAGTGTCTTATTTATTATTTTGAAATCAATATTGTTGTAATTTTAGTTAATCAATTTGTGTGAAAAAATATTGGTTTTGTTTTAATAATTACCTTATATTAGAATGTGATAAAAAAATAAATATGAAAATTAGAGATTTAAAAAAGGATGTGAATTCTGTTTTTGACTTTGTTATAGAAGAGTGTTACACTTGTCTATATTATTCTCCAGTTGTTAATTATGAATATGTTTATAGTATATTATCAGAGGCGATCGAAAAAAGAGAAGAGATTTTAACATTGATAAATGATAATAAGAAACTATTAAAAATAGATAAGTCAAAGTATTTTTCAAATCTAACTCAAAATCTTTTCGAATCGTCTGCTGAATTGGTTGACAAATTATGTCAGCAAAATTAAATTACTTCAATAATTTTTCCTTCAACTTCTATTTTGTCACCTTTAATTATTTTTGCACGTATTCTTGTTTCTACTTCGCCGTTTCTAACAACTAAACCTTCGCTTATTAATATTTTAGCGTGTCCCCCAGTTTGAGCTATTTGTGTCGTTTTTAATAGTTTGTTTAACTCTAAATAATCTGCAGTTAGTTCAAATTTCATTATTCTATATTTATGGTAGTTGAATATTTTTTTAGTTCTTTATCGTAAATCTTAGATTTTTCTTCAAAAGAATTTAATTTTTCCCAAAATTTATTGCTATGATTTTTTTCTATTGTATGAGTTAGCTCATGCAAAATTACATAATCAATTAAATGATTAGGTAATTTCATTAAGAAAAGTGACAAGTTTATGTTGTTTTTATATGAGCATGATCCCCATCTTGTTTTTGCAACTTTAATGTTTATCCCATTGTATGGTAAATTGTGTTTTTCTGATAATTCTTCTACTCTTTTTGGTAGATATTGCTTAGCCTCAATTCTGAAAGTTTCAATAAAAGCTTTTTCAATAAAATTTTGAATTTCGTTTGTACTATAATCTTTAATGTTATCCGAAAGAATTATGTTAGTTTCTTGATTTTTAATTTTTACTATACTCTTATTTGAATTATGAGTAAGTATTTTAACTGAATGAAATTTTGTGTTGTGATGATTTCCTGGTAAGAAAATTTCCCTTTTATACTTTTTAGATGAATTAATTTTTTCTATAGTTTCAGTAATCCACTCTGTTTTTGATTCTAAAAACTTTAAGGCTTTTTTTATACTATAGTTTTGCGGAATAGTAAGTGAAACATCTCCATTTGACTTTATTTTTAAACTAAGTTTTGATGTTGCATGATGATCTCTAATAATTAGATTTCTATCTAAAATTTCTGATTTGAAAAGAATCATAAAAAAGCCTCCTTTTAATAGGAGGCGAATATACAATAAAGGTTGTTTAATACCTATAGAGCCATAAATCAGCTTGGCGTTTTCTGTATACCAGTAAATTCGCTTTTGCTTCTGCATATCCCCAATAGCTGGCTTGTGAAACAGAGTAAATATTATTTTCTTTTAGAATTATTTTGCCTTCGTAACCAATGCTTTTCATTTTTTTAGAGAATTTTTCAGCATTACTTTTGATTCTAAAACTGCCAGCCATGATATAGTATCTCATGCTTTCTCCTGTTCTTGGATTTATTTCTTGAGGAATTTTTTTCTCATTAGTATTTTCTGTAATCGTTTTGTATTCGTCTTTAGTTGTTGTTTTTTTAACTTGTTTATTTACTTTGGTTTCTGTTTTTCCTTTCGTTGAACTAAAAATATTTACAACTTTAGTTTGATCAAGAATAATAATAATTAGAAGAAGAAATAGTAATCCAGAAATGATTCCAATATATAATTTTTTATTATTCCTGTAGTTTTTCAAAAGCATCAATTTTCCCCAGAAAGTATTATTTCCAATATTTGTAATGGGAACTTTTGAATAGGGTTTATTATCTTCATGCTTGTTTTTTATTGGATTTTCCTTTTTTGAACTAGTTTTGATTTCTTCAGTTTTGGGTTCTGTGGAAGCTGTTATTGTTGAAGATTTTGGAATTTTCATTTCAAAACTCATATTACCTTTATCATCAACAGTAAATATGCCTAAATTTACAATGTTGTATTTCTTTTTGGAATTTAATTCAGCTTTTAGACTAATTACAAAATTATCCAATTTAGTTTGGGCTAATTCTTTAGTACAATTTTCTTTATCTGCAATATGAGAAACCAAAAGGCCATCGTTGTATTTGAGGAAAGGGCTAAAAGTAATTATAAAAGAGTCAGGTGTTGTTGCTTCTCTTTTTATTAATGCTCCAAAGCCAGGAATAATAATTCTATTATTTAAATTTAGTAGGTCTGCAATGTATTGATCCATCATAATTATGGTTTTCATTGGTTATTATTGATTTATACCATTGCTTAAGCATCAGTGGTTTCTAGAAGTTATAAAAAAATTATAGAAATAGCTACAAATATTTTTCTAATATGTTTTTGATCTTTTCAATAGAGTATGGTTTTATCATAATGTCGCTGAAGCCTACTTTTGAATACATGTGAATAAAATTATTTGGATTGTGTGCTGTGATTGCTATTATCGGGATATCGCATTTAGGCTTTTTTAGTTTGCTTCTAATATATTTTGTTGCTTCTAATCCGTTCATTACAGGCATTTCAATATCCATCAAAATAATATCAAAATCGTTTGTTTCAATTTTTTGTATTGCACTTTCTCCGTTTTCTGCTTCCTTTATAACAATATCATTAAAAGTTTTTAAAATTTCTTTTAAAAGTAATCTGTTAACCAAAATATCATCGACTATTAATACTCGCATAGAAAAATAATTTTTTACCCTAATTTACTGAGTGTTTTTACAATTTGTTCACTTTCTATTACAATGTTTCTTGAATCGATTGAAATAATTCTGTCATTTTTAAACTCGGTTAAAGTTCTAATGAAACTCTCTTTTGTTGTTCCTGCTAGCTCAGCCAGCTCTTGTCTTGAAAGAGGAAAAGTAAAGGAGCTGTTTTTGTAAATTTCTTCTGAAAAATATAGAAGAACATCAGCTATTCTCCCAGGAAGTTGTTTACGTGTTAAACTGATTAATCTATCTGTTGTTGCTATATCTGTAATTATTACTTTTTTAATTATTTCTGTAAAAAACGGACCGTTATTTATTAATGTATTTAATAATACTTGAGCATTAATATATATGATTGAGCAATCATCAAGAGCAATCGCAGAATAGTTGTGGCTTTGATCAGCCAGTAAAGGTAAGAGTCCTAGTAATTCCCCTCTTGAAGACAGTCGTACTATGTGGTTTTTGTTTAATCTACCTTCTTTAAATATTTTTACTAATCCTGATTTTATAAAAGCTACTTCGTTAATTCGGCTATTTTGTTTTGTTATTAGGTCTTTTTTTCTATACAATGTTTCATAACTATTCTTGTTAATAGCATTGATTTCATCTTCATTTAGACAGTCAAAAGTAGGAATTACACAATCCATGTTGAAATATTTTACGTTTTCGTTACTAAATATATATAAAAAATCCTTAAGGTGATTTATGTCAGTGCCACTATTATTTTATCTCATCATTGAATTTTTAATATTAGTGTCTTATTAGAGATATATTTGAAGATGAAATGAAAAAATTTATATTCTAACAGAGAGTATCAAATGATTAAACAATATAATTTGTGATTATGTTAACAATTTACCTAAATAATATGCATACTAATTTTGAATATGGAGTAGTATATTATATTAAGGTTATTAGTAAAAGAGAAAAAATGAATTTCATTAGTATAAACAGTAAGAAAATTGTAAACCCTAAATAAATGGAATCTATCAAAATTAAACTGAAACCAAAAACTAGTCGAGGAATAAAAACAGCGATTATTTCTTTTGATGGCGAGTTAAATTCTATTTCTTCATCAGAAATTCAAAAATATTTTTTAAATGATACTATGTATTTCGATAAGTATATATTAGATTTTTCTGGGATCACTAATTTTAGCTTTAATATAATAGATGTTATTGTAGCTTTCAAAAAGATAGAAAAAAAATTAAATCGAAGCTTTAAATTCAAATTCGATATTTCTTGTAACTATAACAGTATTTTGGATAATACTAATTTTTATAATTATAACATTCAGAATTGATAATGTAAACATTTAATCTGTTTGGTGATTTGTCAATAAGAAGTATTGTGACAATTTTTTTTAAATTATTTGTTTAATTAATTATTAAAGCAATCAGTTTGTTATCTATGAACTATTGGAAGTAGATTAATAATATATTGTTAAAAAGAACAACTGAAATTCCCGATTGTAGGATAAAGGTTAAGTTTAATTATTGAATCTATTATTTTTATCTATTCAAATATAAAGTAGTCATTTCTCAATTGACAGTCTAAACAATCTTTTATACCTTTTAATAATTCTGTTTGATTATTTGTTTTGGTTGAACTAGATATTTAGTATGTAATTAATTCATTCTTATCAGTAAGAGTTTAATATTTTGTTATTTGTGAGGTTGCATTAGAGATATTTTAATTACAGAAAATCAAATGGGAAAAATTGATAACATAAATAATAGTAGTTGTCGGAAGTAATGATCATTTATATTATTCCTGTCTGACTATAATTAAAACCTTATCAGATGATTGAGGAGTTTATAGATAAGTTTAAATCCGAAGCGCTTGAGTATATTTCTGTTTTAGAAGCTAATATGTTACTTCTAGAAGAGAATCCTAAAGATACTGTTCTTGTAGAAGAAGCTTTTAGAGTAATGCATAATCTCAAAGGGAATAGCGCAATGTTTGGGTTTTTCAATATCGATAATATTGCACACTTACTTGAGAGTCTTTTCGATAAAGTTAGAAAAGATAAAATAACTATCGATTCATATTTTGTTACAACAATATTAGAAATAGGAGATTTTCTAAGGCTTCTCATTAATAATAATGACGAAATTTCTCAAGACAGTAAGCTTAAAAAAAATAGAATTATTGATAAGATAGAAGAGTTGATTTCTTCTGAAAATCAAATGATTTTTTCTAAAGATACTAATTTGCCAATAAATTATAAAAACGATAATGATCGCAGATCCAAAGAAACAGTTGAAAGTCATATAAATTCAATAAGAGTAGCTTCTTCAAAACTAGATGAGTTAATAAATATTGTTAGCGAGCAAGTTATAGTGCAAGAACGCCTGAAAATGTTATCAAAGAAAATATTTGATGAGGAGTTGTCTAGAATAACTTATGATATCGATAAGCTGACGAATAAATTAAGAAATGTAGCATTTGCTTTGATATTAATTCCTATTAAAAGTCTTTTTCCTAGATATCAGCGTATGGTAAGGGACTTAGCAAAAGAGCTAGGGAAAGATATAATTTTTGATGTTAGTGAAAATAATACCGAACTGGATAAATATGTTGTAGAATGTTTATCAGATCCATTAATGCATTTAATTAGAAATTCGTTAGATCATGCTATAGAGAAAGCTTCCGAAAGGGTGTTGAAAAATAAGTCTGAAAAGGGTAAAATAATTATTAAGTCGTATTATTCAGGTGCATATGTTGTTATAGAAGTGTCGGATGATGGAAGGGGTATTGATGTTAACAAAGTTAAAGAGAAAGCTATTAGAGATGGCTTGATAAACAAAGATGATAATATTTCAGATAAACAGATAATAAATTATATTTTCAGTCCAGGCTTTTCCACAGCCTCTAAGGTAAGTGATATTTCGGGAAGGGGTGTAGGCTTAGATGTTGTTTTTAAAAATATATTAAACTTACGAGGAACAATATCTGTTGATACAAGTAAAGATAAAGGGACGACTTTTACCATTAAATTGCCTGTTACTCTTTCAATATTTGATGGATTGTTAATCGAGACAAATGGCAATAAGTATATAGTACCATTGTTTTCTGTAAAGAGAATATTACCAATGAAATATATCGACATTATTAGTGAAACAACCAATTCTATTATTATTAATGAAAACCGAATACCTTTTGTTAATCTAATTGAAGTTTTTGGAGGTAAAAGAAATAATAATACAAATATAGCAAGCATGCTTATTGTAGAGATAGAAGGAATTGAGTTTGGTATTGTTATCGACGAGGTTCTTGGTGAATATCAAACTGTTTTAAAGTCTATTAATAGCCTTGCAAATGTTAGAGATATTTTTTTAGGAGCTTCATTTTTAGGTGATGGAAAGATTGTATTAGTGTTAGATATAAATAACCTTGTAAAAGCCCGATTTGGTTTGGAAATATTTGCTAATTAAAGATATTAATTGATATGGAAAATGCATTGAATTCATTTCTGATTATTTCTTTGGGAAAAGATCTCTTTGCTGTTAACATTAGTAATGTTCTTTGCATAGTAGAACCTTCTGATATAACAGAAATACCAAATTCTCCTAATTTTATTAGAGGTGTTACAAACCTTAGTGGGGTGATTTTACCTGTCTTAGATCTAAAAACTATGATTGGTTTGGGATTAACTGAAATAGTTAAGAATGTTTGCATTGTGGTTTTTGAAAAAATTGAAGATAATCATAAAGTTAAAATAGGAGTTCTTGTTGATAGTGTCATTTCTGTTATAGAAATTATGGAAGATAATATTGATAAAACTCCATTTAATAATGTTTATTCTCAGTATATTATAGGGACAGCTTTTTTTGATAATCATATAATCATGATTATTGATATGAATGAGGTTTTTACCAAAAGTGGATTATTAGTAGAACAGCTTTATTAAATCAAGATATTATATGTGTAATGAATCTTAAGATTATAACCTATAATATCATTAAAAAAAATATAGAAATAAAACCATAGAACTTATGAAACTTGTAAACATAAAACTAAGAAGTAGGGTAATGTTGGGTTTTGGACTAATTATTTTTATAATAATTATAGCTGAAGGGTTGATTTTTTTTAATATGATAAATATTAAAAAAGCTTCAAATGAATTTATTAATAAAGATTCAAATCAGATTGTTTTTGCAAATATTATTGAGGATAATTTTAGATTGTCTATTCTTTCTTTCAATAAATATGTAATCTCTTATGATAAAAAAGATTTAGATGAGTGTTATTATTACCATAATAAGGTCAAAGAAACAATACAGAAAGGGGAGCAAATAATAGCTCGTTATGGTATTAACGAGGATCTATATAAAGATTATCAAAAAACTGTTGGTTTTCATAAAGAATATGAAAAGGCCATTAATTCAACCTCTTTATTACTAACTAGAATAAATGATTCAAGAACTTTATATATTAATAAAATCGATGAATTAAGGTCAATCTTTAATAATGAATTAAAAGATAGGCTAAGCAATAGATGGGTTAATAATGAAAAAATATATCAGCTATTTGCTGAGTCTATTAATAATATTGATAATGTTCTTTTGTTAACTTATAAGGCTCGAGCAAATGACTCTTTTATTGAATTCGATGAAATATTCAGCTTGCTGAATAATTTAAAGATCAAAATAGAAGCTATCGATAATAAATCAAATAGTTTGTTTAAGCAAGAATCATTTGAAAATATAAAGGTTATTGAAAATAAAATATCTGAACTAAAATTAGATTTTATTTTATTAAATGAAAATAATATAAATAGATCAAAGTTATTTGATAGTGTTATAGCTGTAAATTCAGGAGTTTATCAACGCGGAATTGAATCAACAATAAATAGAGCTACTTTTATTAATGACCTTTCGGATAAGTCGTATAAAACAATGCTTTTTTTTCTCATAATTGTTGTTTTTTCGATGTTGATAATAACTTACTTTTTCACATCCTCTATTTCTAAAGGTTTTGCTAATAGTGTATCAATTGCCGAACAAATTTCAAAAGGCGACTTAACTTGTAGTATTGACCAAGAGTATTTGCAAAGAAAAGATGAGGTAGGAGATTTATCTAGAGCCATGTATAAAATGCTTATAAAAATGAAGCAAATGGTAGCTAGTATTACAGAAACGGCTAATCATATATCAGATGCAAGTATTGATTTTACAACTGCATCACATAGGCTTTCATTAGGAGCTAATGATCAAGCTTCATCTACTGAAGAGATATCTTCATCTATGGAACAAATGGCAACTAATATTTTACAGAATACTGAAAATTCTAGGTTGACAGAGGGTATAGCTATTGCTGCATCAGAGCAGATAAGAATTAGTAATCAAGGAGTTAATTTAGCTGCTAAATCTATGGAAGAGATAACTGAAAAAGTTGTTGTAATAGGTGATATTGCTTTTCAGACAAATATTTTGGCATTAAATGCAGCTGTGGAAGCAGCTAGAGCTGGTGAACAAGGAAAGGGCTTTGCCGTAGTTGCAGCTGAAGTAAGAAATCTTGCCGAACGAAGTAAAAAGGCTGCTAACGAAATAAATGCAGTTTCTTTATCAGGAGCTAGTATTGTTAGTGAATCGGTAAATAAAATTGCATTGGTTGTACCTGATATAGAAAAAACTGCTAAGCTGATTCAGGAAATTACAGCAGCTTCTATTGAGCAAAATTCTGGTGCAAATCAAATTAATATTGCTCTTCAACAACTTAATAAAGTAACTCAGCAAAACGCTGCTACATCTGAAGAGTTAGCTGTTTCTGCCGAAGAATTATCTCGTCAGGCTGATCAATTGAAACATTTTGTGTCTTTTTTTAAGACAGATAAAAATTTGAGTTATATGCCTGATAACAAAACAGAGGATCTGTTCGATAAAGATATTACAAATGAGAGAATAGGCTCTTTTAAAGATGTTAATATTGACAAGGAGATATTTAATTCTAAGTATAAAAGAGGAGTCGAGTATAATTTATACGAAAGAAATGATGATCAATTTGAAAATTATTAATCCTCTTTTATGTCTGAAATGAGTATAGCTATTGAATTTATAATTAGTTGAATAATTACAAGTAGCTTTTTTGTGTAAATAGAAAAGGAGAATTCAATGACTGTATTAAAATCGATTTTTGATGATAAATTGACAAAGTCTGATTATGATTTTCTGAGAAAGATTATTTACAATCATTCTGGGATTTTTTTAGCTGATAACAAAAATGTTATGGTGTCGGCAAGATTGGTTAGACGTTTAAAAGATCTGCAGATTAATAGTTTTAAAGAGTATGTTAAATTTTTTAATACTAAAAAAGGAGCAGATCAGGAAATTCAATATTTAATAAATTTAATAACAACTAATAAGACTGATTTTTTTCGTGAGAGAACTCATATTGATTTGTTATGTAAATTTGTTAAGGAAATTTACAAAAGCCAGCAAATAAAAATATGGAGTGCAGCTTGCTCAACTGGTGAGGAACCATATTCTTTATCAATTTCGTTGTATGAAGTTGGGGCTAACTATTCAATATTAGCTACTGATATTGATACTAATGTTTTGGAAATAGCTTCTAAAGGAATTTACGATGGGACAAAAATTAATAATTTGTCGGATTATATTAAGAAGAGATATTTTTTAAAGAGTAAAGATTCAAGTTCAAATCTTATAAAAATTGCCCCTTTTTTAAATGATAAGGTAAAATTTAAGTATCATAACCTTATTTATAAATTAGATACGCAATTTAAATTTGACATTGTTTTTCTTCGTAATGCATTAATTTATTTCGATCAAGAATCTCAAAATACAGTAATAAATAATGTTCTCGCAAATTTAAAAATTGGAGGATTCATTTTTTTAGGTTATTCGGAGTCAATTGTGTATAGATTTCCAAACCTACATTTTGTAGCAAACTCAGTTTATCAGTATTTGTAATGAAATTTTTTAATATATGATGAATAAAAAGACTAAAGTACTTATTGTAGATGATTCTAAGGTGACTAGAGAAATTCTAAGTTTCCTTATTCAGGAAGATTGCACAATGGAAGTTATTGGTCTTGCTCAGTCGGCATTTGAGGCTGTTAATATAATGAAAACAAATGTTCCTGATGTTATGCTCTTAGATATTCAGATGCCAATTATGGATGGATTAACTTTCTTGCAAAAAATAATGAGTCAGCATCCTTTAAAGGTATTAATAGTATCTTCTATAGTTGATTCAAATAACTCGGTTGTTGCAAAAGCTCTTAAATTAGGTGCAATTGGAGTTATACGAAAGCCCTTTATTAAAACGAAAAACGATTTAGATAAATTTGGGAAGAGTATTCGTCAAAAGATTGTTGAATCAGTAATGATTCAACAAAAAGTAGAGTCTGTTAATAATCGTAATATATCTGCTACTTTAAGTGTTAATGAAGTTTATCCTTTGTATAAAAAAATAGATAAAAAAAGATTATATCCAGTAATTTGTATTGGAGCCTCTACTGGAGGAATATTTTTTCTTGAGTTAATTTTTGCCGTCTTAACACATAAATCGCCTCCCGTAGTTGTAGTTCAGCATATATCATACGATTTTGTTTCGTCATTAGTTCAACGTTTAAATAATTCTTATTTAGTAAATATTGTCGAAGCATATGATGGGTGTTTGTTAGAGAATGGTAATGTTTATTTTGCAAAAGGAGGTAGTCATACTATTGTAAAGCAGATTGGAGACTTTTATTATTTAAAAATAATAAATAAGGAGTCTGTAAATCATCATAAACCTTCCATTGATGTGTTGTTCAGATCAGCAGCCGTTGAATGTCAATCAGATTGTACTGGTATTTTGCTTACTGGAATGGGGAGCGATGGTGCAGTTGGCTTACTTGATATATTGAATAATGGAGGACTTACAATTGCACAAGATAAAGAAACATCTATAGTTTATGGGATGCCTAAAAAAGCTATTGAACTAGGTGCTGCAAAAAAAGTTTATTCTATAGACGATATAGTAGATTTTATTAAGTTTATGAAGCATCCGTAGCCTTTCTAATTAAACTTATCTGAGTGTAAATAATATAATTTTCACTATAGTTTTTTTATTGTCTATAAGATTCCTTGATTAAAAAAAATAATACTATTTTAGACCATCATTTTTGCGGGTGCTTTTTGTTACCTGTATTTTATTGTTTGTTCACTTTTTTGATATAATTATATGAGTAAGATTAAAGGTAATAAAGGGCTTTTAAATAGGTTAACATTATTGGGGTTTTGTTTAGGATTTCTTTTTCCATTAATAGCCTATTTGTTTGATTTCTACTTCAAAGGAATAGCAGTTTCTGTATCCAATGTTTGGTTTTTACATACTAAAAATTACTTCCTCTTTGTAGTAGATTTTGTTCCAATTATAATTGCTATAATCATACGAAAATATGGTGGCCGATATTTATTAATTAAGCATGAATTTTCTGAAACAATAAGAAAAAATGATCTTAATAACGAACGTCTTAATAAGTATATAGTAAATTTATCAAACGGAAACTTGAATGAAGTGGATATAGATGGTGAAGATTCTATTTCATCGGCACTATTAAGTTTAAAAAATAGTATACTAGATAAAGAAAAGGAAGAAAAAATTCAGAAAGAAAGGGATGATCAGCGTAGATGGGAAGTTCAGGGTTTTGCCGATTTTTCTGAGGTAATAAGAAATAATAGTAACGATATTTCGACCCTTTTATCTACCTTAATTAGTAATCTGGTTAAGTATGTTGACTGTAATCAGGGAGGTATTTATCTTCTAAATGATGAAGGAGCAAAATACTTTGAGTTAAAAGGATCATACGCATACGGAAGAAACAAATTTTGTAATAAAACAACCCCATGGGGTGAAGGTCTTATAGGTTCGTGTGCTATAGAGAAGAAGAAAATATATATTAAAAAAGTGCCCGAATCGTATCTCGAAATTACTTCTGGACTTGGACAAGCAAATCCTAAAGTCTTATTGTTAATGCCTATGATTGCTAACGAAAAAGTAGTTGGTGTTATCGAGATAGCTTCGTTTAACGAAATGGCTGATTACCAAATTGAATTTATTTCTAAAATTGCTGAAATTCTTGCTACATCAATAGCTAATGTTAAGATTAATGGAATAACTTCTACTCTTCTTGAAGAATCGAGACAACAGCATGAAGTAATGTTGGCACAAGAAGAAGAGATGCGTCAAAACCTTGAAGAGTTACAAGCTACTCAAGAAGAGATGGCTCGCCAAAGTGAGAACTTTATTAGTTTTACTAATTCGGTAAATCATACATTAATTCGTGCCGATTTCTCAAGAGCTGGTCATCTTATTTATGGTAATACAAAATTTATTACAAAATTAGGATACGAAGATAGCTTCGAGTTAGAAGATAAACATATATCTACTTTTATCAATAAAAACGATAGGGAATGGTTCGAGTCTGTTTGGGATGGTCTTAGCAGAGGTGGTAAACACTTCGAAGGTTATATGAAGCTTCAGACTAAACAGGGCGAAGATTTATGGACTATCTCAACATATACATGTGTTAGAAATAATGATGGTTCTATTGATAAGATTTTGTTTTTAGGAATTGATAATACCGAGCAGAAAAATCAAAGTATCGATTTTGAAGGTAAAATGAAAGCCGTTTCTAAGGTTAATCTTTTGGCCGAATTTACTGCTGCTGGTGAGACAATTACTGCTAATGATAAATTTCTAACTAGCTTTAACCAAAACAAAGATTCATTTGCAGAGTCTACTGTTTTTAACTTATTCCCAGATAGTACAGGTATTAATATAGATAAAGCTTGGGACGACGTTATTAACGAAATGTCGGTTGAAGGAATGATTAATACTCATGATGCCGATAATAATGAACATTGGATTCATGGCTTTTTTACTTATGTAAAGGATCTTAATAATACTATATCGAAAATTGTTTTTGTTGGTATTGATGTTACCAAAGAGAAACAAATGGAGATTGCTTCGGAAGAACAAAATAAGTTGTTGGCTGTACAGCAACAAAAGTTAATGAATTCGGAAGAAGAGCTGAAAAGACGTCTGAAGATTGCTAAACAAGAGATAAAGAATCAGTATCAGGAGATGGAGGTTAAGAGCCTTAGATATATGAAACTTACCGAGAATACGCTTGACTCAATAGTTGTTTTTAATGTAGAAAAAGGAGTTATAGAGCATTGTAATAGTAATTTCTGTAAGCTATCGGGATACGAAAAAGAGGCTATTGAAGGTAAGAATGTAAGTTCGTTGTTTTTTGATACCGAGGTTGATAAAAATAACTTTTTACAAGACCTTATTGATAATAAGAAGAGAAAGACAGTTGGTAAGTACCACCAGTTTGGATTGAAAAAAGTTGACGGATCGAGCTTTGAAGTTAAGGCATATGCTACCGAAATGAAAATTGCTAAAGAAATTTCGTGCACTCTTTTTATTCAGTCTATTCAGTAAAAAATATGGATAAATATTAAAGGTTGCTTTTTATTGGCAACCTTTTTTTATTTAAACAATATTTCTTAATTACATCTGTTTATAATGTTATAATGATAAAATTAAAGACTCTTCTTACCATTGTTATTTTTTGTTTGTCGGCAACATTTTGTCTGGCGCAATCTTATGTTATAAAAGGAATAGTACTTAATTCAAGTAACCAGCCACTTGATGTTGTTAATGTAATTAGGGCAGGCAATGGAAAAGGTGTAATAACAAATTCTAAAGGTGAGTTCCAGATAAATATCGAAAATAAAAGTAAAAGTGTTGAGCTAATATTTAGTTTATTAGGTTTCGAAACACAGAATATTGTTGTTAAGGCTAATAAGAATGGTGTTTTTCCTGTGGTGAAAGTTACTCTTGCAGAGTCTAGCACTTTAATAAAGCAAGTAGATGTTGTTTCCGATAAAGGTTATACTTCTACAAAGATTGTAAAAATTAATGGATTAGATCTTTCTCCTGTTTCGGTAGGAGGAGTTGAGACAATTATAAAAACATTTCCTGGTGTTGTTTCTAATAACGAAATGAGCTCGCAATACTCTGTTCGTGGAGGAAACTTCGACGAGAATTTGGTTTATATTAATGGGGTAGAGGTTTATAAACCATTTCTTATTAAATCGGGACAACAAGAAGGTCTTAGTGCTGTAAACCCCGATTTAGTTGGTAATGTTAAGTTTTCGGCAGGTGGTTTTAACTCTAATTATGGCGACAAATTATCGTCGGTGCTAGATATTCAGTATCGACGTCCTACTCAGTTTGAAGCTAGTGCCAAGGCCTCTTTGCTTGGCGGATCGCTCCATATTGGTGGAGTATCGAAAGATAAAAAGCTTAGTGTTATGAGTGGTGCCAGATATAAAACAAATAGTTTTTTTCTAGGTACTCTTCAGACAGAGGGTGAATACACACCTTCGTTTTTCGATTTTCAACTTTTTTCAAATTATAAGCTTTCGCAGAAAACCGAGGTTTCTGTTTTGGCAAATATTGCTTTGAATAGATATAACTTTATTCCTAAAAACAGAGAAACCACATTCGGGTCGCTTGCCAATATCCAAACATTACGAATTTATTACGAAGGCCGAGAGGTTGATAAATTTAACACTAGTCAAGTATCGTTAAATATTAATAATAAACTATCGGATAAAGTTTTTTCTAAAACATCGGTTTCAGGTTATATTTCGAAAGAGAAAGAGACTTACGATATTTTGGGTCAGTACTGGTTACAAGATTTAGATAACGATAATAACCTCACCGGAGGTGCCGATGGCAAGTTAAACATAGGTGTGGGGTCGTATCTCGATCATGCTCGAAATTATCTCGATACAAAGGTCTTGTCTATGTCGAATAAAGGAATTGTTGACTTCGACGATTTAGAGCTTACATGGAAAGTGGGGTGCGATATTCAGGATTTTGATTTTAGTACTAACGAATGGAAAATGCTCGACTCTGCTGGCTATTCTGTTCCTTATTCTAATAATTCAATCGAGATGGAGTTCTTTAAAAGAAATAAATCTCATATAACTAATTATATATATTCAGGAAATTTAAATGGTCAATATATTTGGCGCCAGTCTGGTGGTTCGTCGTTTTCGTTAGATGCAGGTGTTAGATTTAACTATTCAAATATTAATAATGAGTTTTTCTTAAGCCCTCGAGCACGACTGGTTTTTAAACCTGTCTCGAGTCAGTATTTGTCATTTAACTTATCGGTGGGATCGTATAATCAACCTGTATTTTTTAAAGAGATGGTTGATGAATTTGGCCAATTCCATAACGATGTTATGTCGCAAAAATCGTGGCATTTTGTTTTAGGAAATACTTTTGAGTTTAAGTGGTGGGGACGTCCTTTTAAGTTCGACACAGAGTTATATTATAAGTATATGTACGATTTGAATCCATATAAGATGAAAAACGTGCAAATTGTTTATGCCGCTAATAATAGTGCAACAGGATACGCTTATGGTGCCGATATAAAGTTAAACGGCGAGTTTGTTGAAGGAGTTGAATCGTGGGTTAGTATTTCGGTATTACGTACAAAAGAAGATATTGATGGCGACTTTTATCTAAATAAAAATGACGAGAAAACCGATATTGGTTATTATCCTCGTCCTACCGATAGGCTTTTTAACTTTAGTCTATTCTTTCAAGATTATCTGCCCGTTTTTCCTTCTTGGAAAGTTAATCTTACAGCCTTTTTTGGTACAGGAATGCCTCAACAAATGCCTTTTTCCGACAACCCAAATAATTTTTTCCGTATTCCCGATTATAAACGAATTGATATAGGATTCTCTAAAGTGTTTAAAAAAAAGGGGCTTATTAAAAACGACTCTCGAATACTAAAGCCCTTTAAAGGTTTTTGGGTTGGGTTAGAAGTTTTTAATTTGTTAGATACTAAAAACACAATCTCGCATATGTGGGTAAAGTCGGTAAACGGCTCTACAGGCGAACAAGGACAATATGCTGTACCAAATTATTTAACTGGCCGAGTTATTAATGTTAAAATAAGTGCCGAGTTTTAGTAGTTAAAAAGCTTAGGATAATCGTTGTCAAATTTTTGTAAAACTTCCGAAATAATAGCCTCTCGCATAAATTTCGAGCGGTTGGTAATGTTGTATTTCTCACAATATTTTTCAATAGCCTCTATTTCGGCATCGTTAAAAAGCATCGATATTTTGTGTTTACGTTTAAGTTTTTCGTTATTAAATCCGGGACGTTTCATATTGTTTAATAATTAGACGGGATTATCATTGAAGAATGATGAGAATTTATTTTTTTAATCATACTTTTTATGGCTAACCTCACTATTATTCGAGTTTTATTTACTCTTTTTTACTCTGTTTTTATTGAAGAGCTCAAAATACAACCTTTTTTTTATTTACAGGTAGCCTATTATCTTTTTTCTGATATTTAATTCTATTCCTTTCTCATTTACTATATTGTAACTACTTTATTTTTACCAATAAATTCAATAATAACCTTTAATAAATATCTTCTATGAGCATTTTAATTAATAAAAATTCAAGAGTAATTATACAAGGCTTTACGGGTAGCGAGGGAGCTTTTCATGCCCAACAAATGATTGATTATGGAACCAACGTAGTTGGTGGTGTTACTCCTGGTAAGGGTGGAACAACGCATCTTGGTAAGCCCGTTTTCGACACCGTTAGACAGGCTGTTGATGCTGTTAAGGCAAATGTGTCGGTTGTTTTTGTTCCTCCTGCTTTTGGTGCCGATGCCATTATGGAGGCTGCCGATGC
>Ga0193951_1000373_pt1 | contig 20834 bp, 13 predicted proteins | sample BB_2_MG_FD_140370 | JGI IMG/M metagenome (GOLD analysis project Ga0193951, IMG submission 140370) | Microbial mat bacterial communities from the Broadkill River, Lewes, Delaware, United States - BB_2_MG | ecosystem: Environmental > Aquatic > Freshwater > River > Microbial mats | place: USA...
CAGGGTTAGTAGCTTATTGCCTTAAAGAAAATAAGCCAACCCTTAATATTAATGACGTAGAGAAGAATGCTATGGTTAGGGCTTAACCCGATCTGAGGTTAGATAAGCTTCATGTTTTTATAAATTTATTTTAATAGAAACAGTTTATTAGCGTTTTACTAATGAGGATTTAGATAAGAAAAAAGCGTACTATTGCTAGTACGCTTTTGTTAGGTAATTGACTTAAGAGTATTAAATAACATTACTTATTTAAAACATTTATTTAAAGTAATTAACGAGGAAATCATCAAAACTTAAAGTATCACTTTCTTCAATAGCACGTTGTTTTTTATGTGATTGAGTTGCGCCATCAATAAAATATTGTTGTGAATAAAATTGATAATCACGAGCAATTGTTTCCTCACGGTATTTAGCTGCCAGAGTTAATGAATACTCAGTAAGACATTGCTCCCCCTCTACCATAAGAGATAAAATTTTGGCTGAAGGCGTTAATGTTGCATCATTAATTTTTGCCCTTTCTCTGATAATAGACTCTGAATACTGCGTTGTTTGATAAGCGCTGTCTAACAACAATGCCACCTTAGCCATATCATCAAAAAGCTCATTTCCCCATGTTGAAATAGATTTTAAGTGCACTTCTCCAGCACAATCTTGATCTGACAGCATTAATGTTGGATCACGACCTTTCAAGACCACATCATTCATATTATTTTCATAATGTTTTTGAGAGTCACAATCAAATTTATTATTTTCAATAAAAGCACAATAAGTGATAAAAATATCTAAAAAGTGTATTTGCTCCAGACTAATACCAGTATCAACAAACGGGTTTACATCAAGCGCTCTAACTTCAATATACTCAACTCCGCGTTCACGAAGTGCTTCGGAAGGTTTTTCTCCCGGTGCTATTATTTGTTTAGGGCGAATAGGGGCATATAATTCGTTTTCAATTTGTAAAATATTACTGTTCAACTGCTGATATTCGCCATCCACTTTTACGCCAATTTTGGCAAACTCTTCTGACTTTAATCCAATAGCATTTTGTACGCCATCAACATAATCATGCAGGTTATTATAACAAATTTGCAAACTAGACTGTTCACTACTTGTGTATCCTAGATCACTCATACGTAGCGATGTTGCATGTTCTAAATACAAAGCACCACTTGACGTTTTTTTAAAGGGTAACTGTGGCGTTTTTCCTTGTAAAAAAGATTCACAAATAGCGGGTGAAGAACCGTACAAGTAAGGAATTAACCAACAATAACGTTTATAGTTTCTTAAAATTGAAAAGTATTGCTCGGAAATGAAATCTTTCATTGGCATATGTTCATTTCTATTTTGAGCGGTACGTATTACTTCCCAGAACCCCTCTGAAAATGAAACATTAAAATGAATACCGGCAATCACTTGCATCATAGAGCCGTAACGGTTTTTTAACCCTTGACGGTAAACTGTTTTCATTTTGCCGATATTAGAATGACCATATTGTGCCAAAGGCACTTTATTAGCGTCGTCAACAAAACAAGGCATACTCATTGGCCACAGTAATTCACCATCAATATTATCAAAGGTATACTTTTGAATATCTTGTAATTGGGCGATAGCCATCTCAGGCGAGTGACTTACTGGTGTAATGAACTCTAGTAAGGTTTCTGAGTAATCAGTGGTTATTTCACCATGTGTTAATGCTGAGCCTAATTCATGATAGTGACCATGTTCAGACAATTTTCCTTCAGGCAATACTCTTAATGCTTCACGTTCAATACCACGACCAATGTCGGCGAGTGTTTTAAAGTTTTCGTTTTGATTGAAAACGTTAATATAGTCGTTCAAAGATAATGTCAAAATAATTCCTAACGATGGTAAATAAATTCACCTTATTTAATCCTCTATAAATAAGGTGTTTTTATTATTTTTCAAGTTAATATTAGATTTAAGCTAATCTATTGACCATTTTAAAGGGTCTTTAGTTAGCCAATTGTAGTTCTACAATGTCTAAATTCATTTTTTCTAACTGCGATCTAATAACTTGACCGTCGCCAACAACAATCCATTGCATCGGTTGGCTCAATTCTTTTGCAGCAATCTCGTTCAACTGTTTAAGTGTAATGGTGTTGATAATTTTATTTTGCTGTTCGCTATAGTTTTCAGGTAAATTAAATTGTAGTAACTGTCTTAAAAAACCACTTTTCTTTCCTGGTGTTTCGTAACTTAACGCTTCATTTTGTGAAATCGCTTGGCGCATGAAGTCAACTTCTTCACCTGTTAAACCATTCTCTTGATAATCAGCTAATTCTTTCTCAATTTCAACCATAGCATCAAAAGTATGCTCTTTTTTAACGCTAGCGCCTGCACTAAATAACCCTAACGTTTTTCCTGCCGTAAAATAACTTGATGCACCATAGGTGTAACCTTTATCTTCACGTAAGTTCAAGTTAATGCGACTATTAAATGCGCTACCTAATGGATAGTTCATTAATGTCGCTTTAAAGTGATCTCCTGTCGCATCATAAGTCATTGCTCTACGACTATAGCTGATAACTGACTGGCTGGCGCCTGGTAAGTCAACAAAGTAGATCTTATTCGGCGTTATTTCAGGGAATGACTCATATGAAGGGATTGTATAGTCAGCCCCTTTCCATGATTTTAAATAATCCAGTTTAGGTAGAATTTCTTTTTTACTGATATCACCAACAATAACCAAGCTCGCTTGCTTAGGTGAAAAATACTGTTGATAGAAGCCTTTAACATCAGCCAAAGTAATACCAGAAACTGTGCTTATAGTACCTTCATTTGATAAGCCTATACGGTTATTTTCGCCATAAGTTACCAACTTAGATGCTTTATTTGCTAAGTTGCGAGCATCTTTATTACCTTGCTCTAACCCCTGAATTAGCTGATTTTTAACTCGGTCAAAATCACTTTCTGCAAAAGCAGGGTTTCTCATCATATCAACCATTAACAGCAAAGTTGCATCAAGATTCTTGACCAAAGAATTAACTCTAATCGTTGTATTTCTTCCTGATGCGCTCACTGAAATATCACTACCTAGTTTGGCGAGTTCATTAGAGAGTTCTTCTTTAGTATAATTAGTAGTACCTTCATTCATTAAACTTGCAGTAAGCGAGGCAAGACCTGCTTTTTCTATAGGATCGAGTAAAGGTCCTCCTTCGATACTTAATAATAAACTTACCGTTGGCGTTTCATTATTTTCTGTTGCAATAATTTGTATGCCATTATCAAAACTATCACGCCACAATGTCGGTACTTCAATTTGCGGGTTAGTACCAGACTTTGGCATAACACTACGATCAAAGGTGCTGCTATTGCTCATGATAGGCGTATCAATTGGAGTAAGTGCTGGAGGAGTATTAATGTCAGGTAAAACAAAATTATCTGTTTTAGCGATTAACTCTTTTTGTTCATTAGGGTAAATGGATAATATAGCCGCGCCTTTATCCTTAATATAAGTTTGATAAACACGCATAACATCGGCTTTAGTCACTTTATTGTAACGAGCAACTTGCTGTTCAGAATAGTCAGCATTTCCTAAAACTGTTTGATAATGCGCTAACGTTGACACTTTACCTGAAACACTTTGTAAGCCATAAATAGTACCGGTTTCAATACTTACTTTCGTTTTGAGTAAATCTTCATCATTAACACCACGTTCTTCAAACTCAAGTAGAGTGTCGTTGATAACCTGTTCAATTTTAGCTAACGCCATGCCTTGCTGTGGATTTGGCAAAGCGTAAAAGCTCATTTGACAAGATAACTCCTTACAAGGGTGATTTGCCCCCGCTTGTACTGCAATACCAGATTTGACTAAGTTCTTATAAAGTAACGATGTGGGTCCATTACCTATAATATTTGCAAAAACATCTAAAGCAGCTTCATCTTCATGCATGCCATAAACCGTTGGAAAACTAATATAAAGTAAAGGCAAAGACACATTATCACTGAATGAGTAATAACGATCTTCAGCTAATGTTGTTAGTTGTTTTGGCATATTATCTACTTGAGGACCAGCTTTTAAGTCACCAAAATATTTTTTAATCCAAGCCAATGTTTGCACTTCATCTATATCACCGCCGATAGTTAACACGGCATTATTTGGACCATACCAGCGGCTAAAAAACTCTTTCAAATCGGTAACCGTGCCTCGATCAAGATCAGGTAAATAACCAATTACCGGCCAAGAATATGGATGCTCTCTTGGGTACATCATTTGATTAATCGTTTCGTTCAACCGACCATAAGGGCGGTTATCAACATTTTGTCCACGTTCATTTTTGACGGTAGCACGTTGTATTTCAAACTTCTCTTCAGTGATAGTTTCTAATAAAAAACCCATGCGGTCTGACTCAAGCCAAAGCATTTTCTCTAATTGGTTTTTAGGTACTGTTTCGTAATAATTCGTTCTATCCGCATTAGTTGTTCCATTTAAACTACCACCACTTTGCGTAACAATTTTAAAATGCTGTTCATCAGCTACATTTTTTGAACCTTGAAACATCATATGTTCAAAAAAGTGAGCAAAACCTGATTTTCCAAGCTGTTCTCTTGCTGAACCGACATGATATGTAACATCAACGTGAACCAAAGGATCAGAGTCGTCTTGGTGTAAAATAACGGTTAAACCATTGTCTAATTTATATTTTTTAAACGGTATAACTAAACGTTCGTCGGTAGCAACGACATTCTCAACTAGTTCAACACCTGCAGGCAAGCTGACTTGTGCACCAATGTTAGCGGAATTTTGCTGAGAATTTCCTTGATTCGTACAGGCAAATAGTAAAGCACTAGCAACGGCAACAGCACTAATTTTAGAGATAAAATAAAACGTATTTTTCAAAATAACATCCGATATTGAGAGTAAAAATAGATTGATTGAATTATCATAGCAAATAATACCAACAAGTAGACTGATAAAATGTTTAAAGTTATTTCACAAACCAATGATTTTGTTGTCATAGCAAAAAATGCAGACGTGAATTTTCATGATGAAGGCATACCAGGTTCAGGGCTATTCTCAAAAGTAAAAGAATATATACTTGGCGAAGATAGCAGCCAAGAGCTCTACCCTATTCATCGGTTAGATAAGATGACTTCGGGTTTACTGGTGTTTGCAAAGAATAATATCAGTGCAAAAATCTTTGGTGAGTTGTTTGAAAAACACCAAGTAGAAAAGTATTACCTTGCTATTAGCGATACTAAACCAACTAAAAAACAAGGGCTGATCAAAGGAGATATGGCAAAAAGTCGTAGAGGCATGTTTAAGCTTATGAGAACGCAGAAAAACCCTGCGATTACACAGTTTTTTTCTTATAGTATGGAAAACAAACAGCGTCTATATTTACTAAAACCTCACTCAGGTAAAACACACCAACTACGGGTAGCATTAAGTAGTATTGGCGCTCCAATTATTGGCGACCCGTTATATAGTACAAATTCGAAAACTCACTCAAAAGTACCTGCTGATAGAGGTTATCTACACGCCTATGCTTTACGGTTTGAGTTTTTAGGTGAACCTTATGAGTTTATTTTGCCACCTGATGAAGGCGATTTTTTTCAAGCAGGTTGTTTAACTGATATGCTAGAGCAGCTAAATAAACCTTGGTTGTTAAATTGGCCTAAGCTGTAACCTAAAAAAAAGCCATCATTTACGCCATACCTAATCTAACAACAATATGCAGTAATCGGGTATGGCGCTAACTCTCTATAATAAAGCCATTTATAAAGAATGAAAAAATACAATAGCAATAGCACTTGGGCAAACAAATTTAGTGTACCACGGCCAAATTTTCCAAAAGAAGCTATGTTCAACCATGTCATTCCCTTGCTTTAGTTCTTTCAGTATTTGATTACGTTGCCAAATCCAACCAACAAAAACACAACACAACATAGCAATTAATGGTTGTCCGTATACTGTTGAAATAGAAATAACTAAACCAAAAAGCTCATCAAAATTTAATATGATAATTGTACTTAGTATAAATATCCCTAATCCTACTAATGCCGTTGCTTTCTTGCGTTCTACATTATGACGTTCAACAGCAAAAGATACTGGCCCTTCTAACATTGAAATAGAAGACGTTAACGCTGCAATAGACATTAAAACAAAGAAACCAAGAGCAACAAATAAACCAATACTGCCCATACTATTGAACAATGTTGGCAGCACATCGAACACTAAATTAGGACCCGAAATTAAGCTTCCATCGTCACTAAAAATAGCAACACCTTGATATTGTGCGACATACATAGAAGGGATAATTAACAAGCCTGCAAGGAAGGCGATAGAAACATCAATTAACGTTACTTGCGCTCCAAGTGAAACTAGGTTTTCTGTTTTAGAAATATAAGAGCCATATATAATCATGACACTCGTTCCTAGCGATAAAGAAAAGAAAGCTTGGCCAAGTGCGCTAATTAACAAATCAGGCTCGAAAACTCGCGAAATATCAGGCTGTAAATAAGCAGCGAAGCCCTCTTCTGCGCCTTCTAAAGTAAAGACATAAATAATTAATAGAATGAGTAATCCAATAAGCATTGGCATTAATCTTTTTGACCATTTCTCGATACCTTCTTCAACACCACGGCTGATAATGGCCACCGTAAGTAACATAAACAAACCAGTAAAGACTAAATTACGCATAATTGATTGTGATGTTAACCAACTTGATGTTTCGTTAAGCCCTAACATTGATGTGATTGGCTCAATTGCATACGACATCATCCAACCGGCAAGAATGCCATAAAAACTCAAAATAAGTGCAGCACAAACAATGCCGCCAAAACCAACAACAAACGCAAAACGTTTTTGCCACAGTGCGCGAGACATTTTCTGCATGGACGTCACCGCATTGGCTTGCCCATAACGGCCAATTAATAATTCAGCCATAAATGCTGGATATGCTAAACTAAATGCAAGAACCAAGTACACTAAAACAAAAGCTGCGCCACCATTACTTGCTGTTTGTGTTGGGAACCCCCAGATGTTACCTAGTCCGACAGCTGACCCAGCTGCAGCTAAAATAAAACCTAAGCGTGAGCTAAAACCACCTCTTAATTTATCCATTACTAACTCTCATTTTTATTATTTTCATTTATTAACTCACGGTTATTTTCTTCTACAATTCATTTTTCTACAAAGTCATTCACTTTATAGTTTGATGCTTATTTCACGCAACAACATAATCTACTTAAAAGCGATCAAGAAAAGTAGTCTTATAATATATAGTTTTTTTCATCAATGTAACTATGAAGTTATATCTATAGTTCAACAGTAGACTTATTTTCCTCATCATTAAATAAATCGCCAAAAACTGTAGAACATTGCTAGAATATTAATTAAACAAGTTATTTACTGTTACGGGAATTCTGCTTTGAAATATTTATCAATCGCGATTAACTTTTCCTTTTTTATATTTTGTATCTCAACCACTTACATCCATGTATCAGCAGCTGAAACACATTCCATTGAAAAAACACTTCCTTTAACCGATTACTTTAGCCAAACATGGAGTACCCATGATGGGCTCCCACACAATGGAATTAACGCTATATCTCAAACGACTGATGGCTACCTTTGGGTGGCCACCTGGGAAGGATTAGCTCGATTCAATGGCAGAGAATTCAAAGTATTTACGCGTGGCTCTGCCATTGGGTTACCCGATTCATCAATAAAAAGCCTAACCTCTACGCCCGAGGGTAAATTATTAGTTGCAGGTGCTCGTGGTGGCTTATCAGAGCGCTATAATAACCAATGGGCAGCAGCCTCTTTAGCAACTACTATGATTAACCACGCCATTTACGATCACAATGGCAATATCTGGTTAGCCTTAGAAGGAAAAGGCGTTATTTACCGTAATATAAGCTCTCAACAAGATACAGTTATTATTGATAATATACGCGCCTATAAAATAGTTGAAGATAATAAAGGTACTATTTGGGTAGCAACCAATAAAGGTATATTTTCAGTTAACAATCAAAGCATTGTTCGCCATTTTGATGAACAATATGGTTTACCTAACTCTCCCACCGACGATATTCTTTTAACCCATGACAACAAACTTATCGTAGCGACCAAGCAAGGAGCTTATAAACAAGTTAATGGTATTTTTGAACTATTACACCCTCAACTGGCTAATGAAAGAATTAGCAGCTTACTGCAAGATAAAGCTCACAATATTTGGTTAGGAACTGATAACCACGGAATATTTAGACTCCATAACAATAACTTGGAACAATTAAATGATCAAAGTGGTTTACCCAATAATAGAATATCCGCACTTTACCAAGATAGAGAGCAGAGTATATGGATTGGTACAAGTAGTGGTTTGTTTCGCTTACGAGAAGCACCATTTATTACCTTAACGACGAAGCAAGGCTTATCAGGGAATTACGTACGCAGCGTTTTATCTCATTCAGATGGCAGTATATGGGTTGGTAACAGCAAAGGCTTAAATAAAATTGTTAACGAGCAAGTTACCTCTATTAACGTCAACCAAAACAGAAGCCTTTCCGTTTTAAGTTTAGCAGAAACACCACAGCAAGAAGTTTTAGTAGGCACATACAATCAAGGGCTATTTACCACTTCAAATAATCAACTTGAAGAATTATTAACCGTCAAAACAGGCCTACCAAGCAATGAGATCAGAAGTATCTTAGTTGATTCAGCTAATAACCTTTGGGTCGGAACAGCTTCTGGCTTAGCAAAAATATCACCTGACAATACGTTAGAGATATTTAACAAACAAAGTGGCCTACCGGCCAGCTTTATAATGACCCTTGCTGAAGATGAGTTTGGTAAAGTATGGATTGGCACCGGTGATGGTATAGCTTCTTACGATAAAGGTGCAATACAAACTTATAGATTGAATGATAAATTTGATGCGGAATATGCTTTTGGTTTTTATGTTGAACAAAACACTCTATGGATGGCAACCGATCGAGGCCTTATTTATATTAATTTAACAACCAATGAAATGAAGGCCGTCAATAAAGAAAACGGTTTGCCCGTAGATAAAATATTTCAAATAGTTATCGATGAAAGCAATACGTTTTGGTTAACGAGTAACCGAGGCATTATTAGTGTTACCAGAGAAGAAATTGATAGTATTATTCACGGAAAGAGTAAGTCCGTCGATTTTAAATTATTTGCGGAGGGTGTTGGCCTACTTAGCTCACAAGCTAATGGGGGATCAACACCTGCCGCCACGCTTCATAAAGATGGCAGTGTTTGGGTTGCTACCTCAAAAGGCGTTAGCCATATTAATAATGAAAGATTACAACGAATGGCAGAAAAAGTCATTCCTGTAGTTATTGAGCAATTCGAAGTCGATGGAAAATCTTACCCTATACAGCCCACAATAATATTACCTAAAGGCGCATCTCGCATCACAATTCATTATGCAGGTTTAGGTTATTTAATGTCTAAACATATTGAATATCAAACCCAGCTGATTGGTTTTGATAAAACATGGCAAAATAAAAATAATAAAACATTCACCGAATTTACAAATTTAGAGCCCGGTGACTATACTTTTAAAATGCGAGCAAAGTATCCTAGTGGTCAATGGCAAGAGCATTTAGCGACTATTAATTTCACCATTACCCCGCTTTATTGGCAAACAACCTCTTTTAGATTATTTATTGTCATCATTGTTTGCTTCACCTTATTTATGCTTTATCGCTACCGAATTATCACCATCAAACGTAGTCAAGAACAATTAAAACAACTTATTGAGCAGCAAACACTTGAGATAAAAAAACAGGCAGAATTATTTTCTTATCAAGCTAATCATGATCAGCTCACGGGATTGTTTAATCGTCGTGCATTTGATGAATGGTGTAATAATGATTTTGAGAAAGCAAAATTAGCACAGCAACCATTAACAGTAGCGATAATAGATATTGATCACTTCAAAGATGTTAACGATAAGTACTCACATTTTATTGGTGACCAAGTAATTAAAAAGGTTGCTGACATTCTACAAACGGTTATTCAAACTAGTTCAGCACAAATAAAATTAGCACGTTGGGGTGGCGAAGAGTTCACATTATTAATTAACAACAATGTTAAAAAATCTTATGATTTATGTGATTTACTCAGAGTATCAATAAAGAATTATGATTTTTCAAGTATCGCAGAAAACCTTAATATTACAATAAGTATAGGATTAACTGATAATAGTGAAGTCAGTGAGTACGATAAAATGCTTAATCAAGCGGATCAGGCACTATATTTTGCTAAACATAATGGGCGTAATCAAGCCAGAATTTACCAAAGCCAAGACAGTGATAATAACAAAAGAGTAGATAAACGTATCACTCAAGTGATACGGACAAAATCAAGGGGAGATGATAGCTAGTTAGCGATAAGACGACGATATTAAACATATTAATATCGTCGTTTAGATAGAGGCTATTATTAGTCTGTTTCTGGGCGCATATGCGGGAACAAAATAACATCTTTAATTGTTGGTGAATCAGTAAATAACATAACCAATCGATCAATACCGATACCTTCACCTGCTGTTGGCGGTAAACCGTACTCTAACGCATTGATATAATCGGCATCGTAATGCATCGCTTCATCATCGCCAGCATCTTTTTCAGCTACTTGCTTTTGGAAACGTTCAGCTTGGTCTTCCGCATCATTAAGCTCTGAGAAACCATTCGCTAACTCACGACCACCAACAAAAAACTCAAAACGGTCAGTAATGAATGGGTTTTTATCATTACGGCGTGCAAGTGGTGACACTTCCCATGGGTATTCTGTGATAAACGTTGGTTGGTCTAATAAATGCTCTGCTACTTCTTCAAAGATTTCACAAATATATTTACCTGGCCCCCATACTTTAGAAGCACTACTTTCTTTAACACCAACCGCTTTTGCCATTGCTTTTATTGCGTCGAAGTTGTTTTCTGGATCACGTAATGCCGCTTCATCTAATTGATCAGCGCCATGATGATTTTTACCATAAGTTAAAATTGCATCAACCATAGATAAACGAGCAAAAGGTTTACCAAAGTCATAGAATTTTTCTTCAACTACTTCGCCATCACTATTTTTAACCGTATTACGAATTGTAGTAGTACCTAAAACGTCCTGTGCAATGGTACGTAACATTTCTTCGGTAATATTCATTAGATCATGGTAATCAGCGTAGGCTTGGTAGAATTCAATCATGGTAAATTCTGGGTTATGACGCGTTGAAATACCTTCATTACGGAAACTACGGTTAATTTCAAATACACGATCAAAGCCACCAACAACTAAACGTTTTAAGTTAAGCTCTGGTGCTATACGTAAGTACATATCCAGATCAAAGGTATTATGATGAGTCATAAATGGTTTAGCTGTTGCACCGCCAGGGATAATTTGTAGCATTGGCGTTTCAACTTCCATAAAATCACGTTGTGTTAAAAAGTTGCGAATACCAGCCACAATTTTTGAACGAACTTTAAACGTATTACGTGTATCTTCATTAATAATTAAATCAATGTAACGTTGACGATATTTAGTCTCTTGATCAGATAAACCATGAAATTTCTCTGGTAATGGACGTAAAGACTTAGTTAATAATGAGTATTCATCCATATTCACGTAAAGGTCACCCTTACCTGATTTATGTAAAATACCTTTGATACCAACGATATCGCCAATATCTAATGAACCCCATTTTTCTCTAATTTCTTTTTGTACCGTTTTTTCAGCATAACCTTGAATACGACCTGACGAGTCTTGGATTACTAAAAATGGTCCGCGTTTTGCCATTACTCTACCAGCAATAGCATAGGTAACTTGTAGCGCTTCAAGTTCTTCTTTTGTTTTTTCACCGTGTTCAGCTTGAATATCTGCAGCTAAATGTTCACGATTAAAATCGTTAGGAAAACCATTTGCTGAACAATTAGAGCGAATTTTTTCAAGCTTTACACGACGTTCAGCAATCAACTTGTTTTCATCTTGTGCTGCAGGTGCATTATTTGCTTGACTGGCTTTAGTGGCTTTATCTGTCATTATGTTTCTCAAAGTTATCTTTAGTTTTTCAATGTGTTGAATGGATTATTTAAAGATTAATCCTACAAACCAGACTTCAAACTGGCTTCTAAGAATCTGTCTAAATCACCATCTAATACGGCCTGGGTGTTTCTATTCTCAACACCCGTTCTTAAATCTTTAATCCGGCTATCATCTAGTACGTAAGAGCGAATTTGACTACCCCAACCTATATCTGACTTACCATCTTCTAACTCTTGTTTACCTTCATTTTGCTTTTGCATTTCCATTTCATACAATTTTGCTTTAAGAAGCTTCATCGCCGTGGCACGGTTTTTATGCTGAGAACGGTCTGCCTGACACGCAACTACAGCCCCCGTCGGTTCATGAGTAATACGAATAGCTGAATCAGTTTTGTTTACATGCTGACCACCTGCGCCAGAAGCACGAAAAGTATCAATACGCAGGTCTGCAGGGTTAATATCAATTTCAATATTGTCATCTATTTCAGGATAAATAAACGCTGAAGCAAATGAAGTATGACGTCGACCTGATGAATCAAATGGTGATTTTCGCACTAAGCGATGTACACCAGTTTCAGTTCGTAACCAGCCAAAAGCATATTCACCCGTGTATTTAATAGTGCAACCTTTAATACCCGCAACATCACCGCCAGTCACTTCAATCACTTCGGTTTTATAACCATGCGCTTCACCCCAACGTAAATACATGCGCATTAGCATTTCAGCCCAATCTTGCGCTTCTGTACCGCCAGATCCCGATTGAATATCTAAATAACAATTGTTAGCGTCTTGTTCACCACAAAACATGCGGCGAAATTCTAGCTTTTGTAAAATAGTATCTAGCGTATTAGCTTCGGCTTGAGCATCATCAAAGGTTTCTTGATCTTCTTCTTCAATCGCAAGCTCAAGTAAACCTTCTATATCATCACAACCCGTTTCTAATTCAACAATGGTATTAACCACTTCTTCTAGTGAGCTGCGCTCTTTACCTAATGCTTGTGCCCGTTCAGGCTCATTCCAAACATCAGGTAATTCTAATTCTCGTGAAACTTCAACTAGGCGCTCAGCTTTAACATCGTAGTCAAAGGTACCCCCGAAGTAAGTCAGCACGTTCACGGATTTCTTTTAATTTATTTATTATTGGGTTAACTTCAAACATAAGTCTTCGAATAGAATCCTTCAAGCTAAATAAGCATTAATATACAGCTGATAATAACGAGCTAAACAGCAAAAAATAGTGGCGCATTATAGCGCAAAAATATGAGTAAATAAACGACTAAGAATCAGTGATTTTTGACTTCGCGTTAAAGTAATTAATGTCTAGGATTCAGCAACGGTAAGGTGTTCAACCATCAACTGTACTGTTCGTTTACCACGAAACTCATTAACATCTAATCGATAAGCTAAATGTACTTGTTTTGCCTTAGGATTTGGCCAAGCTTTAAGATCAACATTAAAGGCGATTCCATCAATCACCACACCTGCTTTTTCAAGCACTAGTTTAAGGTGTTTTTCCCCAACAATACGCTGTTGTATTAAGGAAAATACGCCATCGAATAATGGCTCTGGAAAGTTTTGGCCCCATGGTCCTGCGTCTCTTAATTGCTCAGCAAAGCTTAAGGTGATGTGATTAGTGTCTAATTCGCCATCAGATAAAATGATACTTTGTAAGTCTTCTGCTTTGAGCCATTGGCTTGCTAACTCGTTAAACACCTTTTGAAATTTTTCAAAGTTTTTCAAGTTAATTGATAAGCCGGCAGCCATAGCATGACCACCAAATTTCAAAATTAAGCCTGGATTTTGACTATCGATATGTTCTAACAAATCGCGTATATGTAAGCCAGGGATAGAACGAGCCGATCCCTTAATTTCTTGGCCTTCTGATTGACGTTGTTCATCGTCTTTGCCTTTTGCAAAGACGATACAAGGACGATGGTATTTTTCCTTTAAACGCCCAGCAACAATACCAATAACACCTTGATGCCAGTCTTGTTGATACAGTGCTATCGCACTGGGTAAGTTATGTTCATCAAAGCTTAATGATTTAAAAACGCTTTCAGCTTCTATCTGCATGCCTTGTTCTATTTCTCTTCGTGCTTTATTCAAGTCATCTAACTCTACGGCCATCGCTCTAGCACTAATTAAATCAGGAGCAAGTAAGCAATTAATCCCATAAGACATATCATCTAAGCGACCGGCTGCATTTATTCTTGGCCCTAGCGCAAAACCAAAATCTGACGCAACTAAACGCTGTTGGTTTTTATTGGCTATTTCAATTAATGCTTGAATACCAGGGCGAGTTTGTCCTGCACGTATGCGTTTTAGGCCTTGCTCGACTAAGATTCGATTATTGCCATCAAGTGAAACAACGTCAGCGACTGTACCCAAAGCAACTAAATCAAGTAATTGAGCAATATTGGGTTCATTAATATTTTGCTTTGCAAAATAGTTTTTTTCGCGAAGATAACTGCGTAAAGCTAGCATTACATAGAAAGCGACCCCTACGCCAGCGAGCGATTTACTTGGAAATGGGCAATTAGGTTGATTAGGATTAACAATGGCATCGGCTTTTGGTAACTCATGGCCAGGTAAATGATGATCCGTAACAATCACTTGTAAGCCAAGCTCTTTTGCACGATTAACACCGGCAACACAGCTAATGCCATTATCAACGGTCACTAGCATTTCTGCCCCCTGGCTTGCCGCAATATCGACTATTTCAGGCGTTAACCCATAACCATATTCAAATCGATTAGGCACTAAAAATGAATGATTGCTGCTCCCCATAGAAGATAAAGCAACCATCATTAAGGCCGTACTCGTTGCTCCATCAGCATCAAAATCACCAACAATAATAATATTAGTGTTATCGAGTAGAGCCTGATAGAGCAATGCACTAGCATCGTCTAACCCCTTTAAGGCATAGCTAGTCCCTTCAACAGCACTCAATCCTTCTAAATTTGCTACTTTTAAGTCTAATTGTTTTGCTGTTTGAACACCTCGACAAGCATAAATTTGTTTAATAATAGGCGGCAAGCTATTAGGGAGGTGATCGTCACTAAAATGCTCGCGGCGAATTATTTTTTTCATACTTTATAGGTCTTAATTGTTTATTTAAAATTTAAATTATATGCTTTCTAATAATTTTAATAATTGTTTTGGCTCTTGGTAACCTGGTACTAACATGCCATTTGATAAAACTAATGCTGGTGTACCATTAACGCCAATTTGACGACCAAAATTTAACTGTTCTTCAATAGGTTTATCACAAACACGATAAGCAACACTACCGGTATTTTTTCCACGAGTCATGGCTGCTTTTGGATCTTCATTACACCAAACCGAACGTAAATCTTTAAATCCTTGAGAATAGTTTCCTGCTTGATCTTTAATACCTGCACGAGGAAAAGCTAAATAACGAAAAGTAATACCAAGATCGTTATATTCAGCCATCTGTTTGTGCATTTTACGGCAATAACCACAGCTAATATCAGTAAAAGCTGATACAACATATTTTTCATCTTTTGCTTTAAAAACAATCATATCATCTTTAAATTTGTCAACGCCATCAAGGCGAACTTTAGCTAAACTCGCTTCAGATAAGTCTGTTACTTTAGAAACTAAACTGTAAACTTTACCTTGAATAAAGTAATCACCATCGTAACTAGAATAAAAGACACCTTGATCACTCATAAGCAAAGCGATACCTGGTACAGGTGTTTTTTCAACTTTATTAATAGTTAAACCTAACTTTGCTTTGATTTTTGCCTTTAGCACATTAACATTTAATTTTGCTGACGCTGGTTCAACATTTTTTACAACATGATTTGATTCAGATGCGTCATGTGCTTCGGCCATTTGATTCACTGAGAAAAAGCCAACTGCGACTGCAGTAACTACACCACCAATAATAAACAACTTGTTAAACATACTTTATTTCCTAAATTTATTTCGATTAATAATGAAACTAAGTGCAGTAATTTTTTACTCACTTAATACTACGCAGATAAGCAGACCGCTTTGTTGCCAATGAAATTACAGCCGATAGTGTAACTTTGCAAACAATAAATTGAATTGTACTAAATGCTTTTGTTAAGATCATGGCAATTTATACCAAATGAAATAATTAATAAACTACTTCATTTAGTATTACATCTATTCTTACACTTTAGGCAAACTAATATGAAAATTGGCTTATTCTATGGCTCAAGTACATGTTATACCGAAATAGCAGCTGAAAAAATTCAAGAAACCATAGGCGCTGATTTAGTTGAATTACATAATATTAAAGATGTACCGTTAGCACATTGTCTTGATTACAACTTTATTATATTGGGCATTTCCACATGGGATTATGGCGAACTTCAAGAAGATTGGGAATCTATTTGGCTAGATATTAATGCTATTGATTTGAGTGGCAAAGTTGTTGCGTTATATGGCATGGGAGACCAAATAGGTTATACCGAGTGGTTTCAAGATGCGTTAGGCATGTTACATGAACAAGTAATTGCTCAAGGAGCAACATTAATCGGTTATTGGCCTAACCAAGGCTACGAATTTTCAGCATCAAAAGCACTCACTGAAGATAGTCAACATTTTGTTGGTTTAGCACTTGATGAAGATAATCAGTACGATCTCAGTGAACATCGAATTCAACAATGGTGTGAGCAAATTTTAGAAGAATATAGTGAAAGCTAGTTTTAATATAGATGGTTATTGCTTATGAGATAAAGTAGTTACAGACATCATGAAAACCTCTATAATAACGCAATAGTAATATCCATCTAAAATTAGTGAAAAATCATTTATGTTTGAGCAATTTGATCTCGACTCAGAATTATTAGCCAATGTGAAAGCATTAGGTTACAAAAAACCTACCTCTATTCAAGACTTAGTCATACCACAAGCAATGACAGGTAAAGATATACTTGCTTCTGCACCGACAGGAACAGGTAAAACAGCTGCATTTTTGCTTCCTATTGCTCAGCACCTACTTGATTACCCTCGTACTAAACCTGGTTTTCCTCGAGTATTAATTTTAACGCCTACACGCGAATTAGCCATTCAAATAGGTGAAGATAGTGAAAACCTGACTAAATTATCTAAAATAAAAACAGGCGTTATCACTGGTGGAGTAAATTATGGTAGCCATAATGATATTTTAAACAGCACAACCGATATTTTAGTTGCAACACCTGGACGATTGTTAGAATACATAGAGAATGAGCAGTTTGATGCGCGAGAAATTGAAATATTAGTCCTTGATGAAGCCGATCGCATGTTAGATTTAGGTTTTAGCGAAGCCATAAATCGCATAGTAGGTGAAGCTCGTTGGCGTAAACAAACCATGCTTTTTTCAGCAACATTAGAAAGTACAGGTGTTATTCGTTTTGCAAAAGAAGTATTAACAGAGCCTGAGTTTTTAGAAGCAACGCCTTCGCGTAAAGAAAAAGCTAAAATACATCAATGGATACATCTTGCAGACAATGCATCGCATAAACTAGATTTGTTAGTAAATACATTAAAACAGGAAGGTGTTAACCGAACGGTTGTTTTTGCTAATAAAAGAGAAACAGTTCAGTATTTATCAGGCAAATTATATGCGGAAGAATTACCTTGTGTATGGCTTGAAGGAAAAATGCCACAAGACAAGCGCAATCAAGCAATTGAACGTTTTAAAAATGGTGAGGTAAAAGTACTGGTAGCAACAGACGTTGCCGCTCGAGGGTTAGATATTGATGATATCACCCATGTTATTAACTTTGATATGCCACGCCAAGTCGATATTTATGTCCATCGTATTGGCCGTACAGGAAGAGCCGGCTCAAAAGGTACGGCTATTTCATTAATAGAAGCTCATGATATGGGAGTTGTCGGCAAAATTGAGCGTTATCAAAATGAACGTCTTCAACGAAGAATTATTAATGAGCTTCGTCCAAAAAATAAAGAGGCTAAAGTTGCTAGCAAAAAAGCTAAAGTAAAACGTACAACTTCACAGAAAAAAGCTAAAGCTAAAAAACAGAGCAAGAAAAAAGCCAAAAAAAGCAAATCTAAAAATTAAAAATTATGCGTTAATAATTGTTTAGCCTTTTGTAACGTAACGCATGTGTGATTTCTTTAACGATGAATAATGACCTAAATGAATCACACAACACACATTGCGAGCAGACTAAAAGTAGTTGCCTTTATCGGGATTGAAAATGACCCAAAAAGATAATAAAAATAAGCTTACCGACACTTTTATCAGTTATCGTAGGACGATCAAAGCCCTTATTAGTCGTATTGTTAAACCTGATGATATTGATGACATAGTACAAGAAACCTTTGTACGTAGCTACGAAGCAAATATGAAGCAAGAAATAAAGTATGCTCGTAGTTATATGCTTAAAACAGCTAAAAACATTGCCTATAACCATAATGCGAAATGGGACAATAAATATAATGATTCAATAGAGAGCTTTGTTGAACTTCCTCTAGAGTTGAGTAGTAATCACTTTGAAGACGACTACGAATCTAAAGAACGATTTTTATCTTTTTGTCGAGCTACAGAGCAATTATCAGGCACTGTACGTAAATGCTTTATTTTAAAGAAAGTGTATGGGCTTAGCCAAAAAGAAATAGCCCAGTACTTACAGTTAAGTGAAAGTACCGTTGAAAAGCACGTCGCTAAAGGTTTATTAAAAAGTTTTCAATATATGGAACAAAGGCATCATAAAGAAGGTCAAACTTCAGTAATTAAAAATATTAAAAAAGCAAAAGTACAAATGTAGCAACTAATACTAGCCAATAAACTAAAAATATCGAAGAATAATCGAGTAACGCAATGAGTAATGTAAGCCAGTTTCACACTAAAGAAGACATCCAGGCACAGGCGTGCCTTTGGATTAGTCGTATGGATCGTGGCTTATCACTATCTGAACAAAAAGAATTAGTTTTTTGGTGCGAGCAAAATACTGCACATCTCAATGCGTTATTGGAAATGGCTTCTTATTGGGATGATGTTTCTGTTCTTAATGAATTAAGTGATTTATTTCCACTAGATAAGCTTAAAAAAATTCGTCATCATTTCTCTGCTATAGTATTAGCTGCCAGTGTTGCTATTGTTTCTATACTTTCAGTTAATGCCTTTGTTGATAAATCATTTATACCTTTCATTCCTTCACTAAACGAGCAATCATTAACACAAATACAAATATTAAAAACCAATATAGGTGAACAGAACAGCTTCACTATGAATGATGGTACTCACATTCAATTAAATACCAATACGATTGTTCATGTATCTTACACCCCATCATCACGCCAGTTAACATTAATGCAAGGGGAAGCAAGGTTTGATATAGCTAAAGATAAATCACGTCCCTTCACTGTAACCTCGGGGGATAAATCATTCACCGCATTAGGGACTATATTTAATGTACAAAAAAATAGTCATAGTGATATTGAATTGATGGTAACTGAAGGTAGAGTTTTAATTACTAAAGCAACAGAAACACTTGAAGTAATAAGGCATACTCTGTTGACAACAGATGAAAACACAAACCAAACAGAACTCCCTGGGATATTGGTAAGTTCAGGCGAAAAAGCCACAATAACCAAACAGCCTGATATGCCTATTGAACAAGTATCACTTGATCAGATACAACGTGATTTAGCTTGGCAGCAAGGTATGCTCATTTTTAATGGTGAATCATTATCTAATGCACTCGCTGAAGTAAGCCGATACACAGAAACTCATTTTAAAATATCTGATCCGACAATTGCTGATATTAAAGTCTCTGGGTATTTTAAAGCTAATGATGTAGAAGGCTTATTAGCATCACTGAAAAGTAATTTTAATATTAGTTATTCAAAGGCTGCTAATAGTACAATTTTACTTGCGCTTAATGAATGATCTACCTACGTAAAATATAGATTCTAATCTCCCTGCCATTTTATAAAAATATGCTTTCATTGTTTACTAGCTATTTCTCACCATTTAGCTTAATTTAAATAATTAAAATTAATTTATAAAACCATAGAGGATTTCTTCTGCTCACTTGTTTATTAATACTGCACTGTTGGCGAGATAAATTTCGTCTGTTCCAACTTTCAGCTAAGCTAAAACCGTTATTAAAATATTTCATTAGCGTGAATATAGTTCTAGTAACGCTCAGTGCAAATGCTGCTAGTTTGATGCGCTATGATATTAACAAACAACGAGCTGATAAAGCCCTAATTGCATTTGCCCAAAAATCAAATCAAACCATTATATTCTCGTTTGATTTAGCCAAGCAGTATCAAGCAAATGAGTTAAAAGGCTATTTCTCAGTAAGCTCTGGTCTCAAAAAATTATTACAAGACTCTGGCTTAATTGCTGTTGTTAATAACTCTGGTCAACTTAGCATTCAAGTTGATAAACACTATAGAGGAATTACAACAATGAAAAATAACAAAGTAAAATTAGCACTAATCCCTATGATATTGGGTGCTGCTAGCCAAACTGCTCTAGCCCAAGAAACAGCCCAAATAGATGAGACTAGTGTCGAGAAAATATCTATTATTGGTAGTCGTGTTGCAGGACGATCAGCTGATGATTTACCTGTACCTGTTGACATTCTTTCAGCAGAAGCTCTTGCTAATACAGGACAAACAGAAGTAGGTAGAATGCTACAAGCGATTGCACCTTCTTTTAACTTTTCAAGCTCTGCTATCAGTGATGGCACAGATGCACTTCGTCCGGCAACTTTACGTGGCTTAGGACCTGATCAAACCCTAGTTCTTGTCAACGGAAAACGACGCCATCAAGCAAGTTTAATACA
>Ga0193951_1000374_pt1 | contig 20805 bp, 27 predicted proteins | sample BB_2_MG_FD_140370 | JGI IMG/M metagenome (GOLD analysis project Ga0193951, IMG submission 140370) | Microbial mat bacterial communities from the Broadkill River, Lewes, Delaware, United States - BB_2_MG | ecosystem: Environmental > Aquatic > Freshwater > River > Microbial mats | place: USA...
GAGTTACTATGATAGAACGTTGTTTGAGGTGTATATGTACTCTGGGTTGTCATTTCGTGATATGGCTTATGGATCAATTAAAAAACCTAAACTAATATCTAATACTAAAGCTTTAAATATACAGTCTGTTATAGATGGTAATGGTATTAGTGTCAGCTCAATGTTTAATACAATAAAGAAATGTAAAGCTAAACTAAAAGAAAAGTTTGGAGAAGATTTTGAAGATTATTTTAATAACGATTACGATAAGATATGAAAAATATAAAGATTGAAACAAAAATTACAGGCGACCTACATGATTTAATGGAGAGTTCAATAGTTAATAAAGAAGCTCAAACAGCACTTGCAATTATTAGAGAGGATGATTGTTTTGATAAAATAATGGATAGAAAAGAAGCGGTTAAATTAGGTTTAGATAGACTTGGTTTAATTAGTGCATTGTTAGAATATTATTATCATTATAGAAAAGAACAAGAAAAAGAATAGGTATGAGCGATAGAACTAATACATCAGAAGATTTAAAAGATGAATTAATTAGACTTAAAAACGAAGAAATAAAAGCTTTAAAAACATATATTAAAGAACTTGAAAGAACTAAGTGGTATAAGTTATGGTAAAAAAGAAAATAGATAAACGCACTAAAGCGTATAAAGAAGAACAACGAAATAAACTATCTAAAGAAATTGGATTAGGTGATGTAGTCGAAAAGATAACAGAAGCTACTGGAATTAAAAAAGCAGTTAAGTGGTTAGCTAATGGTAAAGACTGCGGTTGTGATGGAAGGCAAGAGAAATTAAATAAGCTACCTTTTAAATTTAAGTTTAAACCTAATTGTATGGTAGAGTCTGAATTTAACTGGTTTACTGATTATCTTAAAAGACATAACAAAGATAAATATAGTAAGGGTGATGTATTTGAATTAGTACGTTTATACAGACGTTTATTTAAAATAACCCCTAAGATATGCGCTAACTGTAACAGTGGTGTAAAGGCTATGCAAAATGTAGTGAGCGACATAATAAAGCTATATGAAACTTATACGGTGTAACAATCGACTAATTTTTTAGTTATATTATTGAATAATCAAGTTTTTTCAACATATGGCACACGGTGGTAAAAGAGATGGAGCTGGGCGTAAGAGTAAAGCAGACGAATTAAAACTATTAGAACACGGAACTAAAGCGATAGAATCTGTGTTTGGTAGTTTAGATAAGTATTGGGAGCATATAGCTAAAGAAAGTAAAGATAGTTTCGGTCATCTAAAATTATTGACAGAATATTTATATGGTAAGCCTACTGAAACAATAGAGCAAACAAATACAAATATAAATGAGGATTTGACACCTGAAGAAATCAAGAGAATTAAAAAAGAATTAGAAGATAAGTATTAATGACAAATGAAGAAAAAGTATTAAAAATATCGTGTGAAGATAGTTTACTTTTTTTTGCTCGTTATATATACAAAGAACAACACAATAGAAACTTTATTATATCTCACCACTTTAGAGAAATAGCTAAAACATTAGAGTCTGTACATCGTGGTGAAATAAAAAGACTTATAATAAATTTACCTCCTAGGTATGGTAAAACTGAATTAGCTATTAAAATTTTTATTAGTTGGTGTCTTGCTAAAAACCCTCAATCTAAATTTGTTCATTTGTCTTATTCTGATAACTTAGCATTAGATAATTCAAGCCAAACAAAAGAGTATATACAATCTCTTTCTTTTCAGAAGTTTTGGGAAATGGAATTAAAAAAAGATGCTCAATCAAAAAGTAATTGGTTTAATAATGATGGTGGGGGTGTGTATGCTACATCTACTGGCGGTGCTGTTACAGGTTTTGGAGCTGGAGTTGCTGAAGCAAAAGAGTTTAGTGGTGCAATAATAATAGATGATCCATTAAAACCTGATGATGCTTTAAGTGATGTTAAGAGAAAATCAATAAATGATAGATTTAACAATACAATTAGTTCTAGGGTAAATGATAGGAGTACGCCAATAATAGTTATAATGCAAAGACTACACGAAGATGATCTTAGTGGGTTTTTACTTAATGGTGGTAGTGGCGAGGAATGGCATCACTTATGCCTGCCAGCTCTAGATGAAAACAATAACCCTTTATGGGAAGATAAGCACAACTTTAAAGAATTAGAGAATATAAGGCAGGCAAGTAGATATACTTTTGCTGGGCAATATATGCAAACACCATCACCAGATGAAGGTGGTGAATGGAGAAGGGATTGGTTTAATATAATAGACTCAAGTAAATTACCAACCAATATTAAATGGGAGTGTTTTATAGATGGAGCATATACTAAAGATACTAAGAATGATCCAACTGGAATACAAATATCTGGTAAGGGTGGTAATGATTTATATATTTATACGTCTATTGATAAATATTTAGAAATGCCAGAGCTGAAAGCTTTTATAAAACCATTTATAACTGCTACGAATTTAAATGTTTCATTAACTCTAGTAGAACCTAAAGCATCTGGTAAATCATTAGTACAACTTCTTACAAGAGAAACAAATATAAATGCAGCAGAAATAAGAAGTCGGTTTGTTAAGATAAGTAAGATTGAGAGAGCAAGAGCATCTAGTCCTTATATAGAAAGCGGTAGGGTTTATTTAGTTAAGGGTAATTGGAATGAACATTTTTTAAACCAGATAGCATCATTCCCAAATGGTAAACATGACGAACATATAGATTTAACCTCTTACGCTATAGAAAGGAATTTAATAGAGAGTCAAGGAGTTTACAACGTCTATTAGTTACAATTAAACAAATTTATAGTTATATTAATATGAAATTTAAATTAAAAATACCTACTGATTTAAGTGAGATAAAACTCAAAGACTATCAGAAATATATGAAGATGGTAGTAGAGAATGAAGGTGCTGTTGACTTCTTAAATTTAAAGGCTGTTGAAATATTTTGTAATGTTAAGATTAAAGATGTTAAGAGTATAAAGGCTTCTGATTTTGATGAAGTAGTAAGCGTTATAAAAAATACTTTTGAACAAGATAATAAGTTTAAACAACGCTTTACTTTTGATGGTGTTGAGTATGGGTTTATTCCAAACTTAGAAGATATTAGTATGGGTGAGTTTGTAGATTTACAGAACTACTTAGCGGATATACAAGACTATCATAAGGCATTAGCAGTGATGTATAGACCGATAACTCATAGATCTAAAGATATGTACTTAATAGAAGATTATGAAGGCTCTGATAAGTATAGTGATGTAATGAAATACACACCGTTAGATGTTGTATTAGGTGCTAATGTTTTTTTTTACAATTTAGGGAACGTGTTACTAAAGCATACCCTGGATTATTTGGAGGGGGAAGTACAGACGAATACTCAGGCGAAGCAAATTTTGGAAGAAAATGGGGTTGGTATCAGAGCATTTACGCAATTGCTGGAGGGCAACTCGATAAGTTTGAAAACGTCACTAAATTAAACTTACACTCTTGTTTAACGTGGTTAGAGTTTGAGAAAGAAAAGAATGAATTAGAAGCTAAAAGAATTAAAAGATGATAGCATATTACGAGGTAACAGAATCTATATACAACCACTTAATAAGTGATAATGATGTTAATACAGTTAAGATAGGTGTAGAGCAGATTAACGATGTTGATTTAAATAAGCAAGAGATATATCCGTTATCACATATATTTACTTCTGGAGCTGAATTTGTTAATGGAGTTGTTAGGTTTACGGTTACGGTATCTGTTATTGACATGGTAGATATTACTAAGAAAGATTTAAGGGATGAGAATGAACCATACAAAGGAATAGACAACGAGCAAGATGTTTTAAACTCTACATTAGCAGTATTAGAGAATTTAGATAAGTCTTTACGTAATGGTGATTTACAAGATTTAGGATTTGAATTACAAGGTACTTCATCAGCTCAAAGAGTGAGAGATACATTTCCAAACTTAGCAATAGGTTGGACTGTTGATTTTGTAATAGACGTACCTAACAACGTTCAAAACTGTGGATAGTAATGTTAAAATAGTATTAGATGAATTTGGTGAAAGAGTTACCAAGTTAGCACGTATTAATGTGGGTGCTACACGTACTGTTAATGGCAAACGAAGAAAGATAGACAATAGTGGTAAGTTAAGAAACTCTATTAAATATAATGTTAACGTAAGTAAGAGTGGTAAATCTTTTGCATTTGATATATCAATGGAGGATTACGGTGAGAATGTTGATAAAGGTAGAAAACCAGGTAAAGGAATACCAGTTAACGAGTTATTAAAATGGATAAAAAGCAAACCAATAAGAGTAAGAGATTTAAAAACAAACAGTTTTGTAAAACAAACAGAATCAAGAATCAACTCTTTAGCATTTTTAATAAACAGAAAGATAAAAGAAAAAGGAATAGCAGCAACTAATTTTTTAAGTGATCCTTTTAGTAAGGAGTTTAAAGATTTACCTGATGATGTAATGGGAGCATTTGGTTTAGATGTAGAGCAATTTTTAGAATTTAGTTTAAAAGAAATTAACACAGATTAATAATGGCAACATATCAAGGAAAGATATTAACACGTTCACCATTTTATATAACAGCCGCAGGAATAGGTGTATTAGAAAAAGCTGAATTAGAGGTTTATATATGGAGTGGATCAAGTGCTAATACTCCAGCTTCACCTAACTACACTATAACTAAAAACGCTTTAACATCTACAAGTAGTACTATTATATTTGAGATTAGTGAATTAGTTAGAGATTTTTATAATCATAATAGAGATGCTTACTCAGAATCTTTAAATAGTTTCGATGATGTGTTATGGGTTGAAACAAATTTAACAATGACACCTGTAACTGGTTCTGAGTTAATTGTTAATAATATTTACTTAGCTTTAGATGGTTATGGAGGTTTTATAGATGGCTCTAATCCACAAGGAAATGTTACAAGTGTAGATAAGATATATTTGTTAAATGGTGAAGATAAACTATTGCCAGTTTATACTAATACAGATGGAGCTGATAAGGTAGAGTGGTTAAAAGATAGTGTTATTATTGCCACAGATGATTTAACAACTGCTGAAGCTTCTTTATTTTCTTACGATAAGTTACAATACTTAACTAATTCAGGCGATGTAGATGAAATTAAAATATATCAAGGGGTTACTTTATTAAAAACTATACCGATAGAAGAAGTAGATGAATGTAAATACATACCTAAAGAATTAAAATTTTATGACGCTGATGGTGCTCTACAAAGAATATTTATGTTTAAGAAAAGCATTGAAAGTTTAAGTACTAAAAGAGATAGTTATAATTCAATTATAGGAGGTGTTAGTTTTAATCAATACACTTATAATACTAAAGAACATCAGTTTAGAAATTACAATGTGACAGGACAAGAAAGTATTACTTTAAATACTGGTTATGTAGGTGAAGAACAGAATAGAGTAATAAAACAAATACTATTAAGTGAATTAGTATGGGTGGATGATAAGCCTGTTAATATAAAAACAGATAGTGTTACATATCAAACTAGAACAAACGATAAATTAATTAACTACACAATTAGTTTTGATTATGCAAATAATGTAATTAATAATATTTATTAATGTATAAGTTACAAGTATATATAGATGGTCAAAGGTTAGAGTTGTTTGAAGATGAAACAGTATCTTTAAATAGTTCAGTACAGAATATAAAAGATATTAGTAAGGTTTTTACAGACTTTACACAATCTTTTAATGTTCCTGCATCTGCTAAGAATAATAAGATATTTGAACACTGGTATAACGCTGATATAATAGATGGTTTCAATGCTAAAACTCGTAAAGATGCAAGGTTAGAATTAAATTATAAACCATTTAAAGAAGGTAAGATACAGTTAGAAGGTGCTAAATTAAAGAATGGAATACCAGAGTTATATAAAATAACTTTCTTTGGTAACTTAGTAAACCTATCTGACTTGTTTGGAGATGATAAATTAGAGGTATTACCTTTAACTGCTTTCGATCATGATTTTACAAGTGCTAATGTAAAAGATGGTATTACTACTGGATTGTTTAATGGTAGTATTATATACCCTTTAATTAGCTCTGAAAGGAATTGGCAATGGGATTCTATAGGTACAAGTTTAGAAGATGATGATATTAAGTATTATTTAGGTAATGATAAAGGAGTTAACTATAAAGAATTAAAGCCAGCTATTAAGGTTAATGATATAATAGAAGCGATAGAAACTCACTACGGTATAACATTTTCTAACAACTTCTTTAATACTAATAACCATGTAGATGAATTATTTTTATGGTTAAGCAAAGAGAAAGGAAATATAAAAGCTTATAGCGATGAACTTACTGTATTTTCAGATATAAATTTTCTAGGTGGTGCTTTTAATTTCTTTACATTCGGTGTAACTCCAGAAGTAGGATATGAAGCTATAGAATATAGAATAAGAATAGAAAATGTAACGACTGGAAATAGTACTACATATAATTTAACAGGTAGCTCAAACAACCCTCCTATTTTTATAACTACTGGTGTTGGTATTTATAATATTCATGTATCGTCAATAGTAGAGTTTAAATTTGTAGCTGGATATAATGTATCAGGTCAAGGATTAAGTGGAACTACACCTGTGACAACTATTACAAACGGTAATACAACAATAGCTTCTAACTTACCTGATATGACTGTTACAGAATTTGTAGGTGGTTTGGTTAAAGCTTTTAATTTAGTTGTAGAACCATTAAGTGCAACATCATTTAATTTAACACCTTTAAACGAATGGTATGAAGAAGGAGTTGCTAAAGATATAACTAAGTATATTGATATATCAGACTTAACGATTAACAAACCTTCTTTATATAAGCGTATTAATTTCACGTATCAAGAAACAGATACTATTATAGGTGAAGAGTTTAGGGAAACTAATAAAATAGGTTATGGTGATTTAGAAGCTGAATTTATTTATGATGGAGGAACTTTAGATATATCATTACCATTTGAGAATGTAATGTTAGAAAATATTTCTAGCGTATTAGATAATAGTTTCTCTAATGTATTAGTAGGTAAGATAATTGATAAAGATTTAGATGCTACAGAAATTAAACCATTCTTATTTTATAATAGAAATGTAACAAACTTAACTGATGGATTAGGTTTTATAGACCATAACGACACGTTAAGCGAAATAACATCTTATTTAAATGTAGGTCAAGAGAATAAAACAGTAACAGCAGATATAACACAATCTTTAAATTGGGGTGAAGAAATAAGTACATTTAATTTTGCACCACCTCCATTAAATGAAAATTCTGAATTAGGTAGTAAGGTTTCTTTATACTCTAATTATTGGGAAGACTATATAACAGACCTTTACGATAATAAAAGACGTGTTTATAAATTTGATGCTATCATGCCATTATCAGTAATAACTAACATAAGTCTAAATGATAAGTTAATTATACGAGATAGAGTATATATTATAAATACTATTAATACAAATTTAACAACAGGAAAGGTAAGATTAGAGTTATTAAATTATATAGGTAAGGTATCAGTAGAAGTACCAGCTAATTTTGACGGACTTGCATACGATTTAAACTTTGATATAAGCTAAAGATATGAGTGATAAAATAACATACGAAAATAAGGTAGGTATAAAACCTAAAACGGTTAGGATAAATCAAGTTCAAGATTTAGATATGAACGAGATTAAAGACAAACATAACGCTGTTGAAAGTAGAGTAACGGCTATTGAATCAAGTGGCGTAGTAGGTGTTACACCTATTAATGTTAGTGCAGAATGGTCTAGTGGATTGTCTTTTGATGTTACTGCTGCTAACTACCCAGTATTAAATACTTTCTATTCTTCAACTCCAGGAGTAGTTACATTAGACGCAGCAGACCCTACATTAGACAGAATAGATTTAATAGTAGCTATTGCTCCAGTATCACCTGCAACAGTTGGGACTGTTGGATTTATTAAAGGCACACCAGCCACAACAGCTTTAGTTGTACCTCCTGATTATGACCCTAGTTTAGTGTATGTTATTAAGCAAGTAATAGTTAGAGCTGCTGCAAGTACTCCTGAAGATACAGCAACAGAATTAGTGTTTGATGAGAATGTAGGACATCCTACTGAATACACTTTTTCAAGTAATTCAGGTAATATAGTAGTAAGCTCAAATGATGCTTTTAGTGGTTCTAACTCTATAGAGGCTACTAACCCAATACAAGGTAATAAAATAATATTAACTAGAAGTTCTTTAACGAGCACATCAAATCTAGGTTTACTTACTTTTTATATAAAGTTAAAAGCTGATTTAGGACAGAATTATATATATATTAAATTCTTTAATGGAACTACTAGAGTTGGTGATTTCTATGTATTTAATAACGGTCAAAACGGATTTGATAGTTCAAGTTTATCATGGCAAAAGATTAGTATAGATAGCTCCAAATTAAACCTACCTATAACTGATTATGACATTATAGAAATATATCCTTATAAATCTTTTAGTGGTTACTTTATTGATTTAGTACAAATACATGAAGGTAGCGGTAGTGATGTTTTAATTAGTGGTGTTGAAGAAGCTCCTATTGATGGTAAACAGTATGCTAGAAAAGATGCTGGGTGGGTAGAGGTTGAAGCTGGCGGTTCTGAATATGATACACGTGTAGATATGGGTATTTCTAATGATATAGATTGGGCTAAACCTAACGGTATATTTTTAAAAACATTAACAGAAAATACCACTTTTACAGATAGTAACCTACCTAATGGATTAAATATAAAAAGGATAAGTCTACATTTAGAGCCTAATGTCTTTAATCCGATATTTCCTAACTATTGGGAGCTAATAAGTGGAGATATAATAAATAATAATGTAAATGTGCTTAAAGCAGAATGTGTTAATGGTACTTCTGGAAGCGAGTTAGTTAGATATAGTGTAGAGAGTAGTATAAATTTAAATGATTATTCAGGTGTTTTTAATAGTGATTCATCTGTTATAAATGGATTGATAGATTCAAACGCACCATTCCCTACTACATTTTATAAAGGAACTGAATTATTTACTATAATAGGTAGAGGTAATGGTCAGTTCACAGGTTGGAAATGGAACATAAATACTTTAATATGGGAAAGTAATACGGTTATAGTTAACGGACTTGGAGATATCGGATCAAATGCTTGTCCATCTGTTTTCTATATTGATAATGATTTGTATATGATTGCAAGTGAAAATCTCTCGCAAGTAGGTTTTAAATGGAATACTATAACTAATAATTGGGATTCTAATACTGGTATTTTAGTAGGATTAGGTAATATATGGGGTTTTACAGCTGGTAATATGACTGTTTTTAGTATTGGCTCAACACATTATTGTATTATTGGTGGAGAATCGTATAGAGGATATAAATGGAATGGTGTTTCGTGGGATTCTCATACTCGATTATCTACTGGTTTACCAGTAGGAACAGGTCAGAAATATACCTGTATTTCTTACTATATCGGGTCTCAATTATATTTAATATTAGGAAATGTTGTCGGTGATTGGAATGGTTTTTACTGGAATGGTTTTTCATGGATTGAAGATGTAAATATCGTTACTGGATTAGCTGATACTGGTTCGTGGTCACGAGCAAGTATATATTATTTAGAAAATAAGTTAAATATTATTGCTGGAGATACATTAGCATTAAATGGATATAGTAAAGATAAATAACATGAAAAAAATACTATTAATATTATTATTTATACCGTTATTAAATTACGGTCAGTTTATAAAAGAGGATAAAGTTAAACATATTATAGCAGGTGCAGGTATCTCAGGATTTACAAGTTTAACAGTTATGTTAATTTCTAAAGATAAAAACTCGAAAGCTACTTTAAGAAATGCTAAAATTATAAGTTTTGGTGCTTCTATTTTAGCAGGTTACATACGAGAAAAACAAGGTAGTAAGTTCTGTTATGATGACTTAGCAAATACTGCTTTAGGTGGTCTAACTGCATCTTATACGTTAGACTTATGTTATAAATCAAAGAAAGAATATATATTTTAATTATGTTAAAGAATATAATAAACTTATTAAAGGTTGATGACTTCTATAATAAAGATGAGTTAATAGAAATAGCTAAAGGTAAGTATAAAGCACCTGAGAGTATAAAAGAAGGGTTTAAAAACGCTAAAAGACGTATAAAATGGCAATTGAAAAAACAATAATATTAAAAGTAGATGCTAACGGTGCTGTAAAAAGTCTTGACAATGTAGAAGATGAAATTAAAAGCATAGATAAATCCACAGAAGCATTAAAAGAAACAACAGGAAGTCTTACTAACTCCATTGATAAAATGACAGGTGGACTTATAACAGGGTTTAAAAATGCTGTTGGTGGTGTTAGAAAGGGTATTATAGCAATGAAGTCTTTGAAAATTGCTATTGCAGCTACTGGAGTAGGTCTTTTAGTGTTGGCTTTTGGAGCTTTAGTTACTTTCTTTTCTAAATCTCAGAAAGGAATAGATAAATTATCCGTAGTATTTAAACAGTTTGGATCTGTAATAGATGTTATTATAGATAGAGTTATTGCAGTAGGTGAAATATTATCTAATGTTTTTAGTCAACCATTTTCTAAGACTGTTGATGGTGTTACAGATTCTTTAAAAGGTATGGGTGACGAGATGGAGCGTGAGATACGTTTAGCTAAAGAGTTAGAATTAGCTACTCAGAAATTAAGAGATACAGAGATAGACCAAATAGTTACACAAGCATTAAGAAGAAAGCAAATAGCAGAATTAAGGAACGATTCTAAAGATCAAGCGTTAACACTACAACAAAGAATAGATAAGTTAAAGGATGCTCAAAGATTAGAACAAGAAAACTTAAATGAACAATTAGCGAATCAAGCAGTTAGAGTAACTATTGCAGCGAGAGAAAATGCAAGAGCTAATAGTGTTGCTGAAGATTTTAAAAAATTAGAAGAAGAGAAAGCGAGATTAATAGATTTACAAACTGAATCTTTTAGAAGGCAAAGAACTGTAATATCTGAATTAGAATCTTTAAAAGCGCAAGGCAGAAAAGCTGAAGAACAAGAAACAAGAACATCTGTAGAACAAATAGAAACAGATTTTAATAATGAGTTAGAAGTTATTACTACTGGTGAAGAAAATATAACTGATGTACTTAATGAAAATGAACAACGAAGAACAGCTAACCAAAAGAGAGAAGCAGCGTTAAGAATTGAAAATGCAGAATTAGAAGCAGAAGCAAAAGCACAAGCTCAATTAATGTTAGCTTCTCAAATAGGTAATGCTTTAGGTCAAATAAGTAATCTATTTGAAAGAGGTACAGCAGCATCTAAAACAGCAGCTTTAGCAGAAGTTGTTATAGGTACTGGTATAGGGTTTATTCAAGCTTTAGATATTGCTCAAAAATCAGCAAAGGGAACAGGTCCAGCAGCAGCATTTGCTTTTCCAATATTCTATGCTTCACAAATAGCAGCGGTATTAGGAGCAGCAGGACAAGCTAAAAATATATTATCATCTGTTAAAGGTGGTGGAGGTGGTGCTAGTATTCCTTCTAGTGATGGAGTTGCTCCAATTGCTCAAACTGCTCCAGAATTCAATGTAATAGGAGCTTCAGACACAAACCAATTAGCACAAAGTATAAGTACACAAACACAACAACCAATTAAAGCTATTGTAGTATCTAGAGAAATGACAACACAGCAAGCATTAGATAGGGAAATAGAATCAACAGCTACATTCGGCTAAAATGTAACAATGAACTAAATATTTAGTTATAATTATATAAATATATCTTAAATGGAAACATACGAATTATTTTTAGATGAAGAAACAAAAGAAAAGGGGGTGTTTGCTATATCTTTAGTTTCTGATCCTGCAATAGAATCAGATTGGATAGCATTGAGTAAAGATGTTAAAATGGCTGTTGTAGATGATGAGAAACATATATTAATGGGTGCTGCTTTAATACCTAATAAACTTATTCCTAGAAAAGATAAATCAGGTATTTTTAATGTGTTTTTTAGTGATGATACAGTACGTAAAGCGTCTGAAATGTTTTTAAAGAATGGTTTTCAAAGCGAAACAACATTAGAACACGCTATACAATTAGATAGTAACACCGTATCTGAATCATGGATTAAAGAGGATAATGTACATGATAAGTCTGTTAAGTTTGGTATTGATGTACCGGTAGGAACTTGGCTTATATCTATGAAAATAGAAGATGATAGTATTTATCAAATGGCTAAGGATGGTTTAATAAACGGATTTAGTATAGAGGGTAGATTTGCAGATATGTTAGTTAAAAACAGTAAAGAATTAACCGAAAATGTAACAGAAGAACCAATAAATAGTTATAATAATATGAGTTTAGACAAAAAAACGTTTCTTTCAAGAATGGAAAAATTATTTTTCGGTTCTGATGAAGAAGTAAAAGAAGAAAACAGAGAACCTGTTATTACTGCTGAGGAAATTCAAAATGCGCCTATCGTAGATTTGACAGATACAGCAGAAGAGCCTGTTGAAGAGGTAGAAGTTAAAGCTGAAGAAGTTGTAGAGGTTAAAGAACCTGAATACGCAACTAAAGAAGAGTTTAGCAAACTATCTAAAAAAATCACAGAACTAAGTAAAACTTTCACAAAAGAGAAAGAAGATTTAGAAGCTAAGAATGTTGAATTACAAAAGCAAGTTGATGAAAAACCTGACGCTGAAAAAATTGTACATTCTCCAGAAGTAAAAGAAGTTAAATTAACAAAAAACAAAACTGCTAAAGGAAGAATTACAGCAGGATTAAGACAAGCATTAAATAAATAAAAGATATGGCAACAACTGCAACAATTAATAGTAATTACAACGGTGAAGTAGCTGGTGAAATTGTAGGTAAAGCGTTTAAAGAAGCTGATACTATTTCTAAAGGACTTATTACAGTGCTACCTAATGTAGCTTATAAAGCTTCGTTAAGAAAAATTGAATACACTAACGGTAAAGTAGATTATTCTTGTGGATTTACCCCTACAGGAGCTGTTACAAGAAGTGAAGTAGAACTAATCCCTAAAAAGATTAAAAATGAGATGGAATTGTGTAAAGAAGATTATAGACAAGTTTGGTCTACTGCTTCTATGGGATTTTCTGCTCATAATGATATGTTACCAGCAGATGAAGAAGAAGCATTTTTAACAGAGGTTTTATCAGATACTGCTGTAGCAACTGGTAATGAAATTTGGAGTGGTAACGCTGCAACAGATGGTGAAATAGGTGGTTTAATTCCTTTATTTACTGCTGATGCAAATGTTATTAAAGCAAACAATGGTATTGTTCCTTTAGCTGCTGCAATTGATAAAACTAATGTAGTTTCTGAAATTGAAAAAGTTTTAGCTGCTGTACCTGTAGCATTAAGAAGAAAACCAGATATTATTTACTCTATTTCTCCTGATATTGCTTTAGCTTATGATTTTGCTCAAACAAATCCAAGTATTTCTAATGGACTAGGAGCAGAAGCACATGAATTAAAATACGGTAGAATTACATTTACTGTAAATAACGATTTACCTGATAATACATTTGCTATTTATCAACGTAAAAACGTTTATTTCGGAACTGGTTTAATGTCAGACCATAACGAAATTAGAATTAAAGACATGGATGAAACTGATTTGAGTGGTCAAGTTAGATTTAAAATGGTTTATACTGGTGGAGTACAATATGTTAATCCAGAGGAAATTATTTGGTACTTATCTACAACTGCTGTAGTATAATAAATTAAATTAATAATCATATAAAGGGTGGGTAGTTTTGTCTGCTCACCCTTTTTTAATAAATATATAATATGGCTTGTGATATAACAACAGGTAGAGCTAAAGGATGTTTTGATGCTTTAGGAGGTATTAAAAAAATCTTTGCTACTACTGATGATTTAGGTGCTATTACTTATGATGTTACTGATACGGATGTTATCACAACATTTGGAGGTACTCCTGAGTTCTTTGAATTTGATTTAAAAGGTAATAATAACACCTTTGACGCTGGTACTATAACTAAAGATATTAGTAATGGGACTTCATTTTTCGCACAATCTTTATCGGTTTTCTTACCTAAATTAGATAAGGCTACGCATAAAGAAGTAAAACTATTAGTGTGGGCTAGTCCTACTATTATAGTTCAAGATTATAATGATAATTATTTAGTAATGGGATTAGCTAATGGTGCTGATGTAACAGGTGGTACTATTGCAACAGGTGGGGCAAGAGGTGATGCAGCTGGTTATACCTTAACTATGACTGCTGAAGAGGCTGCTCCTGCTAATTTCTTAGCTGTTGATATTCCTACAACTACAGCTACAGTTAGTGCAGTACAAATAACACCTTAATATTTTGATTTCATAGTAATTTGTTTTAGAGGGTAGGCAGTTTGCTTACCCTTTTTTATTGTAAACAGATAAACAAAAAATTAGTTATATTAATATGAAGATTTTATTAGAGAGTGCAACACCTCAAACACTAAATTTTATACCTAGAGAATACGTTAGTTTGGTTAATTACACTATTACTAACGAACAATCTAATACAAGTGTTTCAGATACTAATATAGATGCAACTACTAACGGTGGTTACTTAGAAATAACTGAAATTTTTGATTTAAAAGAGAATATTTATTACAATATAGATATAACAAAAACAGATAACACATTAATTTATAGAGGTAGAATTTTCTGTACAAACCAAGATATTGATACTTTTAGTATGAATGATGGTAAATTTACAGAAGATACAAGTAAAGATAATACATACGTGATTTATGAGTGATAAAGAAAGTAGAATTAGTATCGTTAATTTAAGTAATTACGTACAACCTGAGATAAAAGAAGTGCCTAGTAAAAAATATGTTACTTACGGAACTAAAAATAGTTATTTTCAGTATTTAATAGATAGAAGCAGAGGTAGTGCAACAAACGGATCTGTAATAAACTCTATCATAGATATGATTTACGGTGAAGGTTTAAATGATGAATCTTTTTATGATACTATACCAGAAGATGACGTTAAAAGACTTGTAAACGACCTTAAAAGAATGGGGCAATGTGCTATTCAATTACAGTATTTCGGTGGTAGAAAGTCTGTAAAAGGCTCACATATACCAGTAGAGAGTTTAGCTGCTGAAAAAGTAGATGATAAAGGTATTATAAATGCTTATTATCACTCAAGGGATTGGAGTAAAGTTAGAAGTATATCAGACTTAGATAGAATACCAACGTTTGAATCAAAAGAAAAAGGAGGTATAGAAATACTATATATCAAACCTTATAATAGTGGTTTATTTTATTATAGTACTGTAGATTATCAAGGTGGCTTACAGTATGCTGAATTAGAAGAGGAAATAGGTAATTACCATATAAATAATATACAAAATGGTTTAGCCCCTAGTATGTTAATTAATATGAATAATGGAGTTCCAGCAACAGAGGAAAAAGCAAAAGAAATAGAACGTAAAATTCAAGCTAAATATAGTGGTAGTTCAAATGCTGGTCGTGTTGTACTTATGTTTAACGATAATAAAGAAAGTGAAAGTACAATAACACCAGTTCCTTTATCTGATGCTTCTGAACAATATCAATTCTTATCTAATGAATCTATGAGTAAGATTTTAGTATCTCATAGAGTTACAAGTCCTTTATTATTTGGATTATCTACAAGCACTGGGTTTGGAAGTAATGCAGATGAGTTAAAAGTAGCTTCTGTACTATTTGAAACACTATCTATAAGTCCATTTAGACAGTTATTAATACAAGGTTTTGAAAAGTTAGACAAGTTTAATAACACTACAAGAGATTTAGAGTTTATTTCTTTAAATCCTTTTATGGATGATGAAGAGGTAACTGAAGAGGTTACAGAAACAACAGAAGAAACTACTGAAGATGCTGAAACTGTTGTAGATAATGAAAATACAGAATTATCAGCACACCAAGACGATAGTTTAATAGCTAACGCTTTAATCGGTTTAGGTGAAGATGAAGATTTAGAAAAGTGGGAGTTAATAGATGAAAGAGAAGTAGATTATCTAATGGAAGATTATTTAGATGGTCAAGTCGAAGAATTAAACAACCCTAAACTATCATTTAAGAAAAAAGTATATAATTTCGTAACAACTGGAACTGCTAGACCTAATGCAAATAGTGAGCAAGATGGCGAAAACTCACAAGGTGTTAAATTTAAAGTTCGTTATCAATACGCACCATTAGCAGCAGGAGAAAACAGCAGGGATTTTTGTAAAAGAATGGTTACAGCTTCTAAAATATACCGTAAAGAAGATATTATAGCGATGGAAAATCAATCAGTTAATCCAGGCTGGGGATTAGGTGGTGCTAATAACTATTCTATTTGGTTGTATAAAGGTGGTGGAGGTTGCCATCATAAATGGTTTAGAAAGACTTATGTACAGCGTACAGATACTAAAATAGATGTTAAAAGTCCATTAGCACCAACAATAAGCACTACTAAGGCAAGACAAGAGGGGTTTAGAGCAACTGCAAACGATAGTAAGGTAAGTGTAGCACCTGTTAATATGCCTAATAAAGGATTTGTAAATAAATAAGATATGGCAGTAGCATTATTCATAAAAGCAGAAGATTTAAAGAGAAATACTATATTAGATGGTAATATAGACAATGATAAATTCATGAACTATATTAAAATAGCTCAAGAGATACACATACAAAATTATTTAGGAACTGATTTATATAAGCGTTTACAAGCTGGTATTATAGCAAACGATTTAACAGCTAATGAAATTACTTTAATTAACGATTATATACAAGATGCTTTAATACATTTTGCTGGAGCTGAATATTTACCTTTTGCAGCTTATACAGTTGGTAATGGTGGAATTTTTAAACACGCAACAGATAATAGTATTAGTGTAGATAAGTCAGAAGTAGATTATTTAGTACAGAAAGAAAGAGATTTTGCACAATACTACACTCAAAGATTAGTAGATTATTTATGTAATAATAGTAATTTATATCCAGAGTATTCAACAAATACAGATAACGAAATAAACCCAGATAGGACTGTTAACTATACTGGTGGTTGGTATTTATGATAGATAAAAAACAATATAAGCCTAAGAAAGAGAATGTAATAAAACTAAAAAAATATATAAAAGATGGCTCAAAAACTAGAAATAAAAGGGAATTACCTTGTAATAACTGACACATCTGACAATAGCACTATTGAATATCCTAAAGACAATGTAAGGTATAAAGATTTTACTAATACTATACAATTCTGGTATATAAATGATACTTCTCAAAGTGTATCTTTTCAATTTAGTGAGTTATTAGATTCCAGTGGTGTTGCATGGTCTGATTTAGACACACTTTTATTATGGCTTCAAACAAACACAGGTTCTGATATGACAGGTGGAGCTTTAGACGTTAAAATACAAGACCAAGTAACACCTGTTATTATATTGCCTATGGCTTTAGAAGTTGCAAGAACTACTTTAGCTGTTGAAGCTATTGAAGACGGTAACACTTTAACCGTTGTAAGTTCTGTTGGTTTTGTTGTAGGTCACCATCTTAGATTAGTAGATACAGTTAATGATAAATTTTATTATGCAACTATATTATCTATAAATGTAAATGTTATAACAATTGACACTCCTTTAGATTTTAAATACGCTGTAGGATCTCAAATTGTAGATGCAACTATTAATATGGCTGTAGATGGTTCTGTAACTCCTGTTATATTTAAACATAGACTAGGCGTTCCATCTACTTCTTTAGACACCGATATTACAAGAGTTATATTAACTTGTACTACATCTGGAGGTATAGATTTAAGTGGTTTTGGAGATGGTAACGCTTTAACTAACGGTTTAGTTTTTAGAAAAACAGGAGATAATAGAAATAATATCTTTAATATAAAAACTAACGCTGATATGTCTAATCTAGCTTATGATTTTAATATATACGACACTACTAATCCAGCACAGGGTTTAGATGGTTTTGTAAGTAGGCTGACATTTGCAGGACAAAATAAAATAGGTGTATCTTTAAGAGTTGGTAAAGATGATAATTTAGAAGTTATAATTCAAGATGATTTAACAGGTTTAAACACTTTATCATTAATAGCAGAAGGTCACGTAGTAGATTAATTAAATGTAAATATGAAAGGATTAGTAGATAAAGTCTTAGCTTGGACTATAAGTAAAAAGCTTACGGTATTCTTAATAGCTACAATACTAATATTAAAAGGTAGTATAACTGGTTCTGAATGGGTGTATATCTCTCTTATGTATATAGGAACTCAAGGAGCAATAGATTTATATAATAACATAAAAAAATAAATAAACAGTCCTCACATGAACGCTCAAGATAGAGAAGAATTTATAGTACTACGAAATGATGTTGACCATATAAAGTCAGATGTTAAAGAGATAAAAGATAATAGTAAAAAGTTAAATGATGATTTTCAAAAGTTAACATTTCATTTAATAGGTGACCCATCTACAAAAACTAAAGGATGGATAGAGCGTGTATCTAGGTTTGATGTGAGGCTTAGTAGGATAGAAAAAGCTTATGCTATTGGAGCAGGTTTAGCTAGTGCTATTATAATGTATTTAAAGTTTTCACAATGAAACTATCAGAAAATCAAATAATATTCAGTTTAAACATTGCAGATTTAATACATTTTGCTAATAGTGTTGGTGTTGGTTTAACTTTTGGAGACGCTTACCGTTCAAAGTATTTACAAAAACATTATTTAGCTACTGGAAAGTCTAAAACAATGAATAGTAAACACCTTAAAAGACTTGCTGTTGATTTTAATTTCTTTATTGATGGTAAGCTAACATACGATAAAGAAACATTGCAGAGTATAGGTGATTTTTGGGAGGAATTACACCCTAAGAACAGGTGGGGTGGTAACTTTAATTCATTTACTGATACACCACATTTTGAAATGGATGTATAAATAATCAATAAATCTATACAAACACATACTTATATGTATATAAAACACTAAAAAAATATACATATATATACTAAAAAACCTACTAGCGTCATTCCGTTTCACTAGTAGGTTAATTTTTTAGTGCAATTTGAAATAAACCAACTACTCATTATCAAATAAAAAAGTTGTTGCACTAAGCCAGTCGGATCAACGGTGCTGACAAACCGTTTAAAAGTTTAACAATGCTAAATTAATACTTATTATTTAATTAACCTAATTATTTTTATAATTTTTATGTAAATCCATCATTACATTATATGCTGTATGTCCACCGATAGAAATACCAACACTTATAGATGGTTTAGGAAACCACTTTCCGTAAGCAGCAGCATAACTTTTAATATCTAAACCGCTTCCTACTTGCATTGCAAATATTTTTTGCATCTTACCAACAAACCAATGTACGTAAGCTTCAATATGATAATGTCCACAAGCTGTACTTTGCATATTTTTTTGAGCTTTATTTAACGCTTTACCTCCTATTCCATGACAATATAAAACATTATCAATAACAACTTCATCTACGAAATTCCATTTAGGAGTTTCTAAAACCTCATTAAAACTCTTTATCCATTTTTTAGGTATTCCACCACTATAAGCTTTTCGCATTACTATTAAATCATGGTTACCAATTGTTATATCTGCGTCTGGGAAAGCTTTATACCATTTACTTATTTTTCGTATAGCTAAATCTAATTCATCTCCACCTCCCATTCCGTCAGGATCTGTTTCATGGTAGCTTGAATAATGAGAATCTATTATATCTCCAATAAATACAACTTTATTACAGTTATTAACAGCGTATTGTTCTTTACAAAATTCTAAATAACCATCTAAGCAGAACGGTTCGTGTAAATCACCAATAACTAATACTCTATTCTCGTCTTTAATTAAATTTTTATACGCTTTTTTTACATTACCTCTTAATCTAGGTCTAATTTCACTCATATAATTGTTTTTAATTTACAGTTTTATAGCAAACGTTACATTTACATTCGCTTGGTTATTTGATATTCCTACTCCAGTACCTAATATAAACTTATTTCTTCTGTTATAATAAAGACTTAACGTCGGGTTTAAAGCGTTTAAATCTTTACTAAGGTTCATTGTTCCACCTATAAATAATTGACTCTTATTTAGTGTTCTAATAACCTCAGTATTGATAATAGTATCTGTTGTTTTAAGTGATATATCTCTTTTGTAAATATTATCAGCTAAAATAGTGCTTTTTATAATACCGTTTTTTAAAGTGTCTGTATATTTATACTCGTTAACTTCTTTATCTTTATAAATTATCTTAGTGATCGTATCATTTAACACTACTTCATAAGGTACTTTAATAACAACTTCTTTAATTTGTTGAGGCTTAGTGTTATCTATAGTATTGTAAACAGTTTCTATTACGGTTTTAGTTTTAACTATTACTTCTGGTTTTTCAATAAAAATAAAATATAAACAAATAATTAATAAAACTACTAATATTCCTATTATTTTTTTCATGGTTATAAATTTGTTAATGTATCATTGAAATCATATTCGTATTTAGGTATTAGCTCAACCATATCTTTAATTTTATCTAATCTATAAAACTTACGGTTAAGCCAAAAACCTTTTTTCATGTTGTTCTCAGTTGTTATCTCATTTCCTGATCTAATATTGAAAACACGTTTTAAATCACTTGTAAACATTATATAATTACAATGTTTTAAACGTTGATTCAATTTATAATTAATTGATATATCGTAATTTGTATATTGCATAATATTTGGATATAAGTAGTTAA